>JGI24712J26585_10002743_pt1 | contig 14220 bp, 15 predicted proteins | sample BioPla3DNA2_FD_26585 | JGI IMG/M metagenome (IMG submission 26585) | reverse complement strand
TTTAAGTTTTTCAAATCTCATAAGGGATAAAACCTCCAATAATTCTAACTTAATATTCAATAGTATACCCTTTGTTCTAACATAAGTAAAATGATATATAGACTATCTTTTTCTATTTATATTTAATTTTATATTGCAAGAATATTATAAGGATGATATAATAATGATATCACATATATATCAAATATATATTAAAAATCGTGAGGTGGAGATTATGGAAGAGAAAATTTTAAAAGCAAAAAAAGGAATGCCTATGTTATTTTTATTCATACTACTTTATGCTATAGCCATTGGCCTAATTATTCTTGGGGGGGCCATAATTGACAAAGGCGAATCTATAGGGGGCATACCTCTAGCAGTTGGAATCATTGGGATTATTCTTGGTGTTATACCCTTTTTGGGGTTTAAAGTTATAAGGCCCAAAGAGGCTTTAGTTCTTACACTTTTTGGAGACTATATTGGTACTATTAATGAACCAGGGTTTTATTTTGTTAATCCATTTTCTATAGCAGTTAATCCGGCAGCTAAAACACGTCTTGGTCAAAGTGGAGATGTAGATAGTAATGTTCCATTGAATATAGCAACCTTAGCTGAACAAAAAATTATTTATACTAGTGGTAATGATAAAAAGATATCTCTAAAAATCATGACCCTTAATAATACTAGGCAAAAAGTCAACGATGTTTTGGGAAATCCTGTTGAGATTGGTATTGCTGTTATGTGGAGGGTTGTAGATACAGCTAGTGCAGTTTTTAATGTTGATAATTTTAAAGAATATCTTTCTTTACAATGTGATAGTGCAGTAAGAAATATTGTGCGTATTTATCCTTATGATGTAGCGCAGGGCATTGATACCACAGGGGATGGTGAGCCTGATGAAGGAAGTCTTAGGGGTTCTAGCGCGATAGTAGCTGAACGTATTCGCCAAGAAATACAAGACAAGGTAAAAGAAGCAGGTCTTGAAATAATTGAAGCCCGTATAACTTATCTTGCATATGCTCCTGAGATTGCAGCAGTTATGCTTCAAAGGCAACAAGCTAGTGCTATCATTGATGCACGAAAAATGATAGTTGATGGTGCAGTAAGCATGGTGGAAATGGCTATTGAAAAGCTAAACCAAAACGAAGTAGTAGAATTAGACGAGGAGCGTAAGGCCGCAATGGTATCCAATTTATTAGTTGTATTATGTGGTAACAAAGATGCTCAGCCCATTGTAAATAGTGGAAGTTTATATTAAAAATGAATGAGAAAAAGAAACAGACTCCCCTTCGTATCTCTTCAAAGTTGTACGAGGAGATTGCATCTTGGGCAGAAGATGACTTTCGATCTATTAATGGGCAGATTGAATATCTTCTGACAGAATGTGTAAAATGGAGAAAAAAGGGTGAAAAAGGTATGACTAAGAAATTATAAAATTTGATATTTGATTTTTAATAGCACCGATTATTATACCGGTGCTATTTTAAATCATTTTGATAACTATGTTCAAAACCGGATAACTTTTAAGTAAGGTTTTTACATATCATCAATTAAAATCGGATTATCCGTAGTATATAGATTATCTAATAGTATTTACACTTTAGAGGAATACATAGTTTAAAAAAACACGAAATGTATTAATTAAAAAAACTCTTATTGAATAAAATAAAATAGAATTATATATACTAATCCAGAGCATTTAATTAGCTAATAAAGAGAGGTTATCACAGTGGGAAATAAGATTATAGAAGGTTTATCAGCAATGAATACAACGACTTTGCAAATATCCCCGGACATACAGAAGGTCATATTTCCCTATTTCGTGAAAAGGACCGTGTGCTTATTGCTGCAGATGCTTTTTGTACAACGAAACAGGAATCTTTAATCTCTGTATTATTACATGATGAACAGATAAGCGGACCACCAAAATATTTGACTACTGATTGGAAAGCAGGAAAGGATTCAGTAATAGTCCTTAGGGACTTAAAACCATCATTGGTAATATCAAGTCATGGCGAGCCTATGGAAGGTGAAGAACTTAGAAAACATTTAGAGATGCTAGTTGCAAACTTTGATAAGATTACCGTACCTGAGCAAGGAGTTTTTGTTACCCAATAAGAAGAAACTAGATTTTTGGTAGTTCTACTGGACTTAGTATTGAATTAAAGAAGGAAATATACCATAATGATAGAAAGGTTAAATTATAAAGGGGGAAATATAATGATACCAACACCGCATATCGAAACAAAAGATAAAAGTGAGATTGCACAAACTGTATTAATGCCTGGAGACCCTCTACGAGCTAAATTTATAGCCGACACCTTCCTAACAGATGTAAAGCAGTTTAATAGTGTTCGGAATGTTTTGGGGTATACGGGGAACTATGAAGAAAAAAGGATTTCTGTTATGGCAAGTGGGATGGGTATGCCTAGTATGGGGATATACTCCTACGAGCTTTATAAGTTTTATGATGTAGCAAATATTATAAGAATCGGATCCTGCGGAGGATATACCCCTGATGCAAAACTCTATGATGTAATCCTAGCCAAAGATGTATGGAGTGAATCAAATTATGCTAAAGTGCAGGGGGGTTATGAGAGCAATATCATTGAAGGAACAAAGGAACTAAACGAAAGACTTATGAAATATGCAAAAGAATTAGATATACCAGTGCATTTGGCAAGGATTCATTCTTCCGATGTATTTTATAGGGAAAATTCTAAGGAGTATAAAGATATTTACGATAAATATGGTTGCGTAGCTGTGGAAATGGAGGCCTTTGCACTTTTTCATAATGCAAGAATCCTTGGAAAAAATGCAGCATGCCTACTTACGGTATCCGATAACTTAGCAACTAAAGAAGCAACGACCTCTAGAGAACGACAAAATGCTTTCACAAATATGATGAAAATTGCCCTAGGCGGTGGTGCCGGGTACACAAGTTAATAGGTTAGGGGGTGGATTATTCCACCCCCTTTTTATTCAATAATACTTACAGGATATTTTTTCTTTAACTTTTCTTGGGTTGTTATATAAATTTCCCTTTGTTTATTTGCTAGGCATTGGTCTTTGGCTTTATCTTCTACCTCTTCAAAAGAGGGATCTTTTGCCTCGTTAATTTTATCAACTTTAATTATATGATAGCCAAATTGTGTTTCAACCGGAGAACTTATTTCCCCAATTCCCATGGAAAAAACAACCTTATCAAATTCAGGGACCATTTGCCCCTGGGAAAACTCCCCAAGAGAGCCTCCAGATTCCTTAGAAGGACAGCTTGAATATTTACCGGCAGCATCAGCGAAATCTAATCCGTCCTTGATTTCTTTTAATATTTTATCTGCTTCCTCTTTACTATCAACCAAGATATGCCTTGCATTTATTGTTTTTGGTTGTGCAAACATAATTTTATTTTCGTTAAAATATTTCTTTGCTTCTTCATCACTTACAGAAACGGAAGTCATTAACTTGTTGGCAGCATACTGGATAAGTAAAGATTTTTTCATTTGTTCTAAGGCTACCATAAAACTTTCTTCGTTTTCGAAATTATTTTCCAAGGCATCGGAATAAATTAATTCTTGAGCAATAATTTCATCAAGCAATTGTCTTTGACCCTGAGGATTATTGAACTGTGCCCCTCTTTGGCCTAAACTTTTCATAAGAGAATGAATATCTGATTGCTTAATTTCCCTACTATCAACTGTAGCTAATACCTTATTTTCCATTCAGTAATCTCCTTTATATTTAAATTAATTGCCATTAGAAGTGTAACATTATTTACTTAGGTTGTAAAATAAAGTTGTGAATGGATAAGGTTTTATTATATCATGTTCTATTCCAAAAACGTTGTTGAGCAATAGCAGCAATAAAATCCTTTTCAAAACTAGGATTATTTGCAGCAAAGATTACACCAGCTAAATTGTTTTCTTTTGATCGCTGCATACATAATTGCCCAGTGGTTGCTACCCCGATGGGCTTATAATGTTTATAAGCTTTATTTACGAATTCCATAACATTATAATTGAAATTCTTTTGGTTTTGTACATTTCCCCCAACAATATAAAGGGAATCATACAGAACCGAATCCGATGTAATAAAGGATTTATTAACTGTAATGGTTGAGCCACCAGCCCCAACAACATCTCCAAGTTTTTCACTTATAATATCTACAAATACGCCACATTTTCCTAGAGCATCGAGGGTATTTCTAACTTCCCTATCATTGAAGTTATTACCAATTATAATTCCGACCTTTTGTGTGTATGCATAATGTGGTGTATTTGCCTGACTTAGGGCAGGAGAAGATTTTGTTATTTGCACATTGGAGATTTTTGGCGGAACGGCACCGATGTTTTCAGCAATTATTTTTGCCATTTCTGTATCTACATTTGCGAACATATCAACATTTTGTTGACGAACGGATTTACTTTTTACCATTCCAAGATGATAAATAAATAATTCTATTGTATGTTGTTTCTCCACCGGTGACATACTATTCCAAAAGAGTCTAGCCTGGGAAAAATAGTCTGTAAATGAGTCGCTGGGAACCTCTCTTGTAACATGCCCCTCAACTTTCGTAGGATAATGTGTGAAGCCACCTTCTTCTGGACTTGAAGTTGCAGGGGTGTTGTGGGCTAGGGAATTTTTGCGATAATCAACCCTATCAACGTCGATTCTATATCTTGAGTAGCCATCTCTTTGGTTAAAATTCATTTCTACAATAGGCTTATTAATAGGTATTAACTCGATGTTTGAAGTGCCAAGACGATGATAATCCGTATCCCTATAGGCAAAGGTCCGACCTTGTAAAACAGGGTCATTTGAAAAGTCAATTCCTGGGACAAGGTTGGAAGGGTCGAAGGAGGATTGTTCTTCCTCTGCAAAGAAATTATTCACCAACTTATTCAAGGTCATTTTCCCAACTATTTCGGGGGGAACAACTTCTTCTGGCCACAGTTTTGAGTCATCCAAAACATCAAAATCATATTTAAACTCGTCTTCTTCAGGAATCATTTGAATGCCGAGCCAGTACTCGGGATAGGCCCCCCGCTCAATTGCCTCAATCATATCATGTCTATGGAAGTCTGGATCTATTCCACCAATTATATTTGCTTCCTCCAATAATAAAGAATGAACACCAAGTACGGGTTTCCATATAAATCGAACAAAGGTTGATTTACCCTGTTCATTTATAAAACGGAACGTATTAATGGGATAGCCTTCCATCATCCTCCAACTTCTTGGGCGACCACGGTCAGACATGAGCCACATAATAAAATGCGCCGATTCTGGGTTATTTGCGACATAGTCCCAAAGGGTATCGTGGGCAGCTGCTGCCTGTGGGACATCGGTTATGGGATTTGGCTTGATTGCATGGGTAAAGTCAGCAAATTTCATTGCATCCGTCATAGCAAATACCGCAAATGAAAGTGCAAGATTATCGTAATTGCCTTCTTGAGTATAGAATTTGGTTGCAAAACCGCGGACGTCTATAGCTGTATCTTTGGAACCCCTACTACCTATAAAGTTAGAAAACCGAACAAATACAGGGGTTTTAATTCCGGGCTCCCGTAGGAAACAGGCTTTTGTATACTTTCTCATAGATTTAGTACATTCAAAAATACCGTGCACCCCGAAGCCTCTTGCATGGACTACTTTTTCTGGTATTCGCTCCCGGTTAAAATGGGATTGTTTTTTAAAAAAGTGAGAGTCTTGTAATAATGTAGGCCCCCGACGTCCTGCCCTTAGGGACTGGTCATCATTTGAAATTTTTAATCCGGCGTCGCTCGTTAATTTTTTGCCTTCTCCTGTGTTTCTTTTTTTATACTGTTCTAGTTGTCTAAGTTTTTCATTTTCCCTGATTTTATTTGGGTCTCTAGATTCCACAAAACCACCTACTCTTTCATAAAGTTTTAATAATCCTTTACATATATATGATAGGACTTATAGATTTGCTCCAAAAAACTTTATGAACTTGTAAATTGATTAAGCTTATAACAAAAAGTAAGAATTTCTTAGTAACGATATAATTCCAGTTTCATACAATATATAGATAGATTTACGAGACCTATAAAAAATATCCATGGGTATTGATAGAAAGGAGTAGACCATTATATGAAGTCTGTTATAAAAAAAACAGTTTATATTTTTTTAGGCTTTTTATTTTTGATAACGGGAGTTATCGGTGTAATAATACCCATTTTACCAACAACTCCGTTTTTATTAGGGGCTTCATTTTTTTTCGTAAGAGGTTCTAAATTAATAAACAAATGGTTTTTATCCACAAGACTATATAAGAATAATTTAAAAGACTTCGTAGAATCAAGGGCCATGGCATCAAAAACCAAGGTGAAGATTTTATTTTTTGCAACTATTTTATTACTTTTTGCAATTTATTTATTAAATAACATCCATGGAAGAATAGTAATTATCTGTGTTATGCTTTATAAGTATTATTATTTTATATTTTGTATAAAAACTATAAGACAAGATAATTCTTGGGGTAAAAAAAGAGTAAGGTTGAGATAGAAAATAAATGGAATTATAAAGTTAACCATTAAAGGGAGCATTATCAGAAAATAAATCTGGATTTTTTTCTAATAATGCCAGGAGAAGATTTGCCATTTTAAAGCTATCACATATTCTTACCTCCGCATCACCAAACTGTCCCTTATACATAGCCTTATTTTTTATACAGTAATCATCTACTTTCCAAAAATGATCAGACCATGTCTTGCCACAATGCCTACGGGAGGGGATAGATATTTCAGTTTCATCAGGTAATACTGTATATAGCTGTTCGTGTTCATCTGTCATTCGCCCAGGGATATCAACCCATTCTTCGACACTGTGTATGAATGTGTTTTTCTTAAGATCGACCCCTAAAAGCATGATAGTTGCCTTTTTATCATAAAGCCTTCCCCAGACAGACTGTCTAGCACAAGGGGTATCATGTTGTTCTTCCCCTGAGACGAATTCCTTAGCATCCCTTCCAAGGGCAGCTATTGAATGGGTTGGGTGCAAAGAGCGAATGACCCCGGGACGTTTCCTAAAGATTTCAGGAAGTATACCAACACAGGAGGGAGAGGTTTCTACATAAAACTTGGGATTATTGGTATTAATATAAGACCAAGTATGGGTAGGTAGTATAAGTAATCCATCCTTCATATATTCAGATAAGGCATCTAGAACTGTATCAGCTCCCCCTTTAACATCTCCAATACTTTTCATAGATGAGTGTACTAATAAAACTCCTTTTTTATCAATTCTTAAATTTTCCAAGTCTTTCAGTAGACTTATTTTTGTATGCATAAAATCCTCCTAGCTATTGTTGTGTAGTGGTTTATAAAGTTTAAGGCTTATATTTCTATATCATAATACCATATATTCATAGTTCAAACCATATGAGGCAAAAAGGAATTTTAGGGTAAATAAAAGTACCTTTCATACAATCAAACTAGGAAAATGGTTGTTGACATATGTCGGTAAGGCGGTATAATATACTTATAAGTGACATATGTCAATAATTACAGGAGGTGAATTTATACTAGGAGAAGATGGAACTGTCCCGATGAAATTGGTTTAATGAACAGGGGATGCTCTGTTTATTTCTATTGAATTGAGGTGGGGTTATGGCAAGACCAATGAAATGGAGAAAGGTTTGTGGTTTACCTAAGAATGATAGATTTGGGCCTCTTGATTTATCCATAGATGATAGGGAATATATTAATATGACAGTAGATGAATATGAAACCATAAGACTTATTGATTTAGAAGGGTTTACACAGGAGGAATGTGCAAAACAAATGAATGTAGCCCGCACTACTGTACAGGGTATTTATATGGAAGCAAGAAAAAAGCTGGCCGAATCCCTAGTAAATGGGAAAGTATTATTGATTGAAGGAGGAGAATACCGATTATGTGACGGTCTAGGAAGAAGTTGTGGAAGGGGGTGCCATAGGAATAGACATGGACGAAGCTTTGCAGATAAGAAAGATGAATCATATGAATAGTTTATTTTAAAAATGTCTAGTAAAATAGAATGGAGGATTCTCATGAAAATAGCAATACCTGTGGATGAAAAAAACATGAATACGAAGGTTTGTATATCTTTTGGTCGTGCCCCATATTTCCTTTTTTATGATACCGAAACAAAGGAAGGTTTATTCCACGATAACAGTGCGGCAGCAAGTACAGGGGGGGCAGGAATCAAAGCAGCTCAAATGATAGTTGATAATAAAGCCGATATACTATTAACCCCAAGATGTGGACAAAATGCTGCGAACGTGCTTAAGGCTGCTGATATTAAAATATACAAGACAAATAATATTTCAGTGAAAGATAATATCGATGCTTTCACAAATGGGAAACTTTCTTTGCTTGAGGAAATCCATGCGGGATTCCATGGGCGTGGAGGAAATTAGTATGAATATAGCTGTATTAAGTGGTAAGGGAGGAACAGGAAAAACATTAGTATCAGTTAATTTGGCCGCCACAGCAGGGGAATCTATTTATGTGGACTGTGATGTAGAAGAACCTAATGGGCATTTATTTTTTAGACCACAAGATATTAAGGAAGAAAAGATATACGTCAAAATTCCAACTGTTGAGTATGAGCTTTGTGATGGATGTAGGAAATGTGTTGAGTTCTGTAAGTTCAATGCCCTTGCTTATACGGGGAAAAACCTTATTGTTTTTGAAGAGATTTGTCACTCCTGTGGCGGATGTCTAATAGTTTGTCCTACGAAAGCATTAACTGAAAAGGATAAGGTTATTGGAAAAATACAAAAGGGAGTTTCCAGGCAGGTAGTTGTACATACTGGAACAATGAACATAGGGGAAGCATCGGGAGTGCCAATCATTAATAAGCTCTTAGAAAAAAACAAAAAAGATCCAAATAAACTAACTATTATTGACTGTCCCCCTGGGAGTGCTTGTATTGTGATGGAAAGTATTAAAGACGTAGACTATTGCATCTTAGTGGCTGAACCAACCCTATTTGGGGTTCATAACCTTAATATGGTATTTGAGTTAGTGCAATTATTTAATAAGCCCTTTGGGGTGGTACTTAATAAATGTTTGAAAGGTGAAAATCCGGCAGAAAAGTTTTGTTTAGAAAGAAACATTAAGATATTAGGCAGAATACCTTTTGATGATGAGCTAGGAAGGATGAACTCTAGCGGTAATATTGTAGTTAGAGAAAATGAAAAATATAAATTTATTTTTTCTTCCTTACTAGAAATGATAAAAAGCGAGGTGCAAAATGAAGCAGCTTCTAATTCTTAGTGGCAAAGGTGGCACTGGGAAAACTACAATAGCCAGTGCATTAATAAAGCTTTTTAATGCTAAGGCTTACGGAGATTGTGATGTGGATGCACCGAATCTTCATCTTATAACAAGGCAAAATACTAAGCCTATAAAAAATCATTACTATGGTTTACCAAAAGCAAAAATAAACCCTAAATTATGCATCAAATGTGGTAACTGTATACAAAGTTGTAGATTTGATGCTATCTCATTGAAAAAAATATACACTGTGGATTTATATGCCTGTGAAGGATGTGGGGTTTGTGGACTTGTCTGTCCTAGAGGGGCCATATCCTTAGAGCCTACTATAGATGGGGAACTCATGCTATATAAAGATAAAGAGGAGGTTTTTTCGACAGCACAACTTAAAATGGGTAGCGGTACCTCCGGGATGCTTGTAACGGAAGTAAAAAAACAAATGAAATCGGCAGCAGGGGATGAAAATTTTGCAATTATTGATGGTTCCCCGGGTATAGGTTGTCCCGTAATAGCCTCCCTTAGTGGGGTGGATATGGTTTTAATCGTAGCCGAACCTTCTATATCAGGAATTAGTGATATGGAACGGATAATAAAAACTGCCCAAGGATTTGGTACGAAGATAGGGGTATGTATAAATAAATATGATACTAATCTTAGAAATACTAGGAATATTCAAGGGTTTTGCGAGAAAAAGGGAATACCTTTTGTAGGGAAAATACCTTTTGATTCGGAAGCGGTAAAAGTCATAAACAATGGTAGTACCATAGTAGATATAGAGTGCGCATCGGGAGTAGCGGTAAGGAAAATTCATGCTAAGATTATAGATATATTTAAAATATAAAATGGAGGTATAAGAAATGATTAAAATTGCAGTAGCAAGTGAAGGGAATAGGATAACAGAACATTTTGGTCATTGTGAAAATTTTAATATTTTTGAGGGGGAAGATGGAAAGATTATAAGCGTTGAATCTATCCCTAATCCAGGACATAAGCCAGGATTTCTTCCTAATTTCCTAAATGATAAAGGGGTTAATGTAATTATTTCAGGTGGCATGGGTGGAGGAGCCGTAGATATTTTTAATGAAAAAGGAATAGATGTTTATGTGGGGGTAAAAGGCGATGCCAAAGCAGCAGCAGAAGCATATCTTAAAGGTCACCTAAAAACAACAGGCTCTATTTGCCATGAACATGAACATCATGATATATGTGGAGAATAAATCTAAATTGACTAGATTATTGGCACTAAAAATATAACAACTGTAGACAAGGAGAAAGGAAATGGATAAAAAGATTCATACTTGTACTCCACATAGGGCATGTATCTCATTGGTTCCGATTTTCAATCATTTAGAAGATTGTCAAATACATGAAATCATGAAATCTACAAAATCCACTTCATACAAGAAAGGGGAAATGATTTATCGTGCAGGGGATGTTTCAGACTCCCTACATATTGTAAGTGATGGAAAGGTAAAAATATACCGATTATCCGAATCAGGAAAAGAACAACTGGTGCGTATTTTAGGTCCAGGGGATTTCACAGGGGAACTGGCATTATTTAATGAGTCTATTCATGAATCCTATGCAGAGGCCATGGAAGATAGTGATATTTGTATGATTACCCGGGAAGCCTTACAAAGGTTTTTGATGGAATTTCCTTCTATCTCTTTAATGATTTTATCTGAGTTTTCGAAGAGACTAGAAAAATCAGAAAAACAGGTAACCCGTTTTGCCACCGAAAAGGTTGAGACGAGAATAGCTCTTTTTTTATCTGAACGTGTGGAAGATGAAGGTGGGAGAATGGAAATATCATTACCCATGGCTAGAAAGGATTTGGCATCTTATCTAGGAACAACACCTGAAACGTTAAGCAGGAAATTAACTGAATTTGAAAAGGAGGGGTATATTAAACAGATAGGGTATAAAAAAATCAAAATATTAGATTTAGATGGGTTAATGGATTTGTAGGCTCCTGAATTCTTGAAGAATTCAGGGGCTTTTTTAGATAACACCAATAATAATACATAGATAGGATCACTAATTTAGCAGTTGAAAAATAGTATTAGATATTATAAGATAAATTTATATATTTTCAGACAATTAAATAGATTATATAATAAAGGATAAGAAAAGGGGGATTATATGGGAAAAATAGATTTAAAGGGAACTTGGAACTTTTGTCTGGATAGTGAGAAAATGGGGCTGGATAAGAAATATTATAAAAAATCCTTTGAAGATACAATTGATTTACCAACCACCGTATCGGAATCAAAAAAAGGAAGCTATTCTGACAAAATGAATGTGGGTTTTCTCACAGACCCTTATTATTTTGAAGGATATACTTGGTACTCAAAGGATGTAGAATTTGAAGACACGAAGGAAAAAGAGTTTTTTCTAATATTGGAGAGAACAAGGATTTCTCACCTTTGGATAGATGAAAACTATATCGGAAGTAATGATAGCCTTTGTACATCCCATAGATATCGCATTACCCCCTATATAAGTAACAAATCCAAGATTACGATTATGGTTGATAATACTTCCTATTTGATAAAGGGGGGGCATATGACCTCTCCTGATACTCAGACAAATTGGAATGGGATAACCGGAGAGATATATATTGAAGAATTAAATAAAGCTTATTTAAGCAAAGTAAGAATATATCCTAATGTGGCACAAAATTCAATTGAAGTAAAGTTAACTCTAAATGGAAGCGAAAAGGCTGATATGATAGCATGGACATCGTGTAATCAAAAAGCTTTTTCAAAATCTAATTATGAACTTTTAGAAGGAGAAAATACTTTTACATATTACCTTGATAAAAGAGCTCAAACCTGGAGTGAACATAACCCCCAATTATATGATTTAATATTAAAATTAAAACAAAACAATGAGACTGAGGATGAGTATAGATTTAGCTTTGGGCTAAGAGAATTTAAAGCGAAAGGAAAGTATTTTGAAATCAACGGCATGAGAACCTTCTTAAGGGGAAAGCATGACGGGCTTATTTTCCCTCTAACCGGCTATGCTCCTACAGATGTGGAAGAATGGATAAAGATTCTTAAAATGGCTAAAGAATATGGTATAAATCACTACCGTTTTCATACCTGTTGTCCCCCAAGGGCAGCTTTTATTGCAGCTGATATATTGGGAATGTATATGGAGCCAGAACTCCCATTTTGGGGGATAGTAACCCAAGAGGGGGAAGAAAACCATGATGAAACCGGACAAAAATATCTTATAGAAGAGGGTTTTCGTATTTTAGATGAATTTGGCAATCATCCTTCATTTGTTATGATGTCCATGGGGAATGAATTATGGGGAAGTAAAAACCGTATTAATCAAATTCTCGGGGATTATAGAAAATACGATAATAGGCATCTATATACTCAGGGTTCAAATAACTTTCAATTTATGCCTTGTATCTTAGAGAACGAAGATTTCTTTTGTGGCGTGCGTTTTTCTAGAGATAGGCTATTTAGAGGCTCTTATGCTATGTGTGATGCACCTCAAGGGCATATACAAACTATGGCACCTAATACAAGTTATAACTATGATGAAATCATACGACCCAGCAATATATCGGAAGGGGAAACCAAGGGTGGTAATATTACTATTCAGTATGGAACCAGTACAAAAACGGTTAAGATGGATAGCTCTGGAGAAATAATACCAGAAGTTCCTGTAGTTTCCCATGAAATCGGACAATATGCTATGTATCCAGATTTCTCAGAAGTGAATAAATATTTAGGGGTATTGAAACCAAGGAACTTTGAAATATTTAAAAATAGATTAGAAGAAAAAAATATGCTTCATATGGCAGATGAGTTTTTTAAGGCTTCGGGTAAATTGGCAGTAGAGTGTTATAAATTAGAGCTAGAAACAGCTCTAAGAAGCAATGAGCTAGCGGGATATCAGATTTTAGATTTACAAGATTTTTCGGGTCAGGGAACGGCATTAGTAGGTATTTTAGATGCATTTATGGAAAGTAAAGGGCTTATATCTTCTAAAGAGTGGAGACAGTTTTGTTATGATAAGGTGATACTTGGAGAACTTAATAAGTTTATTTTTACTTCAGAAGAAATGCTTATAATGCCCATAAAACTAGCATGCTTTAATCCAAAAGCCATTATTAATCCTAAGATTGAATTTAATATTTCAGAAGGAGAACATATCCTCATCTCTAAAGAAAAAACAATAAGAAATCAATATTTTTCCGGGATGCATAAATTAACTGATTTTAAAATTAAACTTCCCAAGGTTTTAGAGCCAAAGAAATTAACTCTAACTATAAAAATATCTGAAGCAGATATAAAAAATGCTTATGATATATGGATTTACCCTCAAGATATACCTTCTAATAGGGATGAAGATATAATTATAACCGAAAGTATTGAGGAAGCAAGAAAAAGTCTCAAAGAAGGTAAGAAGGTTCTTTATTATCCACAAGACCTAGATGATATGAATTCTATTGAGGGCACATATTGTACAGACTTTTGGTGTTATCCTATGTTCAAGTCCATTTCAAAGAGCATGGGTAAACCTGTACCTGTAGGAACCCTTGGGCTTTGTATCCAAAACAATCATCCTATTTTTAACAATTTTCCTACAGAAAGTCATACAACCCCCCAATGGTATGACATTATCACCAACTCAAGGGCCATGATACTGGATGGGGAAAATGTTGAACCTATAGTATGGGTTGTAGACAATTTTGAGAGAAACCACAAATTAGGAATCATCTATGAGTTAACAATCGAGGAAGGAAAGCTGCTTGTATGTACTTCGAATTTACGAAGGATTAAAAATAGTCATTCAGCAAAATGGTTAGAATACAGCATCATTCAGCAACTTTAGGAATAACTGCAATGCCTACCTGGCATTACAGTTATTTTTTTATGTATTTTAAAATTAATATAAACATGGTATAAAAAAGTTTTAGTCTTTATGTTATAATTT
>JGI24712J26585_10002742_pt1 | contig 14220 bp, 10 predicted proteins | sample BioPla3DNA2_FD_26585 | JGI IMG/M metagenome (IMG submission 26585) | reverse complement strand
ACCTACGTCATCTTCTACAAAACCGAAGGAAAAGGAGGAAAAGTAGTGAACGGAACGGTAACGATATATTGATTTCGGATTTCGGAAAAGGCTGCCGGTGACAGATTTAGTACACAACCTCGTGAAATAAACACACCACCTCACGAAAATAGTACACAACCTCACGAAAATAGTACACAACCTCTCCGTACCAAAATCCCATCAGAAATCTTAGAAGAAATATCTTCTTTGCGAAAAAAAGAACATAATTTTGAGAAAGTATCAGACTTGATATTAAAGGTTTGTAGAATTAAATCTATGACCTCCGATGAGATTGCTCTATTATTTAATAAAAGGGAGGATTATATAAGAAGAAAGTACTTGAAAAAACTTATCGCAGAAAAAAAATTAAAATATCTCTATCCTGAGATGATTAATCATCCCGAACAGGCATATGTAACCATTAATCACAATTCACAATAATTTCGAAATCCGAAATCCGAAATCATCACAGGTCTACCACTGTTATGCCGCTGCCGCCGAGTTCAAGGATTTCGTCGTAAAAATCGCGTACTTCTTTTCTGCGGGCGAGGTATTCGCGGATCTTTTTTCTGAGGATGCCATCCCCTTTGCCGTGCAATATCTTGACCTGATGTACACTTAAAAGCACCGCCTCATCGAGAAGGGCTTCCACTTGTACTATAGCGTCATCAGTTCGCACCCCCCTTAAATCAATATAAGGCTTAAAATGACTCAACTTCTGATTGATTAAGTCGCCCAAACGAGTTCCACCCACACTCGTAAATCCTTTTTTCTCAATCGTTTTCGCCTCTTTCTTACTGATTCTGGTCAATTTGTTAAGCACCGTTTTGAAAGTGATCCCTTTGAAGGAAACCGTCACATCATTGCCTTTAATCTGAACCACTTCACCCACTGTTTGCACCTCATCAATCAACACCTGATCCCCCACTTCAATCGGTCTATCTTCCTGTACAGGTTGAGGAGCGGGTTTAGGCTTGGGAACCATCGGTTTAAAAGCAGGTTCTTTGGTTTGTTTCTCTGTTTTTTTGGAAAGCTCCTCTTTAAATTGATCCACTTGAGCTCTGATCTGTTTGGTTTTTTCTGAATCTGCTTTCACCTCTTTGATCTCCCGGATCGTTTTTTCAATCACTTTATTGGCATTCTCAACGATTTGAATAGCCTGATTTTTAGCGTTTTTTAAAATCTCTTTCCTTTGACTTTCAAACTCCTCATATTGAGCCTGATAGTCGGCAATGAACTGCGCCAGCTGTTCATCCGTTTGATTGACCAGTCGCAGCTGTTTGGACAACTCTATCTTTTCGAGTTCCACCTCTTCCAACGCTCGTTCATAGTCAATTTGCGCTGTTCCGGACTTTTGAATTGCCTGTTCGATAATCGTTTCCGGAAATCCTATCTTTTTCGCAATTTCATAAGTGAAAGAGCTTCCCGGCTTGCCTTGTTTCAGGATAAAGAGCGGTTTCATGGCGTGAATATCGAACAGCATCGCTCCATTTACCGCTTCGGGATGAGTTTCCGAAAAGAGTTTCAGATTCGCAAAGTGGGTCGTGATAATTCCGAAACTTCCCATTTTGTACACATGCTCCAGAATCGCTTCCGCCATCGCTCCCCCCAATGAGGGCTCCGTTCCCGATCCAAATTCGTCGATTAAAAAGAGCGAACCCGGAGTCATGTTCTCAATCATGATCCTGATATTGTTCAAGTGCGAGCTATAGGTACTCAAGTCGTTATCTATCGATTGCTCGTCCCCCATATTGATGAAAAAAGTGTCGAAAATTCCCATATCCGAGACGGGTGAGAGCGGAACTAAAAGTCCCGATTGCAACATGTACTGCAACAATCCGACCGTTTTAAGACAGACCGATTTTCCTCCCGCATTGGGTCCCGAAATAATTAAAATCCGTTGGTTTTTATCCAGTTGGAGATCCAACGGAACAACTTTTTTATCTGTTTTTTTATAATTTTTATATAAAATCGGATGTAAAGCTTTCTGCCAATGGATAATTTGAGTATTCAACACATTAGGCAGATGGGCATCCAACTCAATTGCCAGAAGGGCTTTGCCACGAATATAATCGATCAATCCCAAAAAGCGCAGATACTCATACAGATTCTCACTTTGGAATCTAATCTGGTTGGTCAATTCCGTCAATATTCTGATGATCTCTCTTCTTTCCGCATTGAGCAGATCTCTCAGTTCATTATTGGCATCAAAAACCTCTGTCGGTTCGATAAAAACGGTTTGTCCTGTTGCCGATTCATCGTGAATAAATCCTTCAACTTTACGCTTATTGGGCGCAGGCACAGGAATACAGAGTCGCCCATTCCGGATGGTCATTTCCGCATCCTCTTTGAGTAATCCTTCCTGTTTAAAGTTCCCCAACAGCTTCCGGATTTTACGATCTGCTTCCCCTGAAATCTTAATGATCTCCGACCTGATCTGCCTCAANGTATCGGAACTGTTGTCTTTCAATTCCCCTTTGGGATTGATAATCCGATTGATAGCTTCCAGGAGTTCAATTTCGAGGTAAACATTTTCGCAAATCGCCCACAAATCGGGATATTTCTCCTCTTTATTTTTCACCCTAAAGTAAACGGAAATATCAATCACTGTGGAGATGACCGTTCTCACTTCTACCAGCTCTTCCACTTCCAGAAATGTGCCTTCCGGTTTGATTTTTTGAAGATAGGGTGTAATATCGACAATCTCTTGCAGCGGCACCGGATCATCCATGAGAATGGCGGTTTTGAACTGCTCCGTTTCATGCAGGCGCATCATGATCTCATCGTACTGATTGAGCGCTTTCAGATTGAGTGCCCGCTCCTTCCCCATTGTAGTGATACAATGACCGGAGAGCCACTCTTTTATAGTGTCAAATCCTATCTTTTGTTCAAAATTTTCCGGAAAGATCATACTTTTACTCATTAAAAAGAAGTTGTCGCCCAGCCGTTCTCTACTTTGTACGCCAATTCGTGAATCCCTGCTTTTTTCAACTGCTCTTTTGCTTCTTCATAGCAAAAGCCCAACTCTTCCGATTTGTGCGCATCACTGCTAATCACAACAGGAATTCCCTTTTTGGCAACCTTCTGCAGAATATAATCGGAGGGATAAAATCCGGGATATCGTTTTTTATAAATTCCTCTGGAATTGATTTCAACTATGATATTATGTTTGTAAACCAGATCCACAGCGTGATCCACCAACTCCAGATACCATTTTTCATTCTCCTTAAAATAGCGATCTCTGTTGTGCATTTTAATTTTATCGAGGTGAGCGATAATATCCATCGGTTCAGTTTCTATCATCTCGAAAGTTTGTTCCCAGAAAGCGGTTACTCCCTTTTTGATATCCATATTAAAAAACTGGAGCAATCCTTCATCATAGGTTTCCTGTTTGGAACCATCGATAAACCACACTCCGTCACCGGAGTGCGGCGGTTTGACAAGATGCACCCCTCCAATCAGATAATCGAAGGAAAAATTGTCCAAAAAATATTGAAAGGGATAGGTTAATCCCGGAATAAAATCACATTCCAATCCTTTAAAGAGTTGAATTTGAGGAAACTCCTTTTGATATTTTTCGATATCATCAAGGTAGTTTTGCACCTGATCCATTTTAATTGAGAAATTATTCTCCTGTATAATGGGAGAGTGAGCGGAGAATCCCAAATGGTCCAATCCGAGTTCTACACCCTTTTCCACAAAGAGTTTCATTTCATCCTTCCCGTCACAATAGAGGGTATGTGTGTGATAATTAGCTTTTATCATGAATAACTATACTTTTCACTTCTCCATCATAGAGTCGTGTTGTTAATATATCATTTTCCTTTACTTGAGTTTTATCTTTCACTGCTTTTCCATTCAGATAGGTAATACTATAGCCCTTTTTCAGAATATTTTCGGGACTTAAAAGTTGAACTGTCGTCTCAAAGCGTTCCAGCTCTCTTTTTTGCAAATCTATAAAGCGGAGCGTAGCAGTTTTGAGCGATTGTTGAGTTGTTTCTACTTCCATCTGCTTGGTTTGTACGATGAAACGTGCCGTTTTATAGATTGACTCTTCCCACTGATCCAATTGTAATCGCTGAGTTACCAATTTTTGCGACACATACTGAACGATCGTATTCTGCATATCTTCAACGGCAACTGCAAAGTTGTTATACTGCTGAATCAAAAAATAGGCCACTTCTGTCGGAGTAATCTTGTTTTGGTACGCCACCATATCCGTTACGGTTTCATTGGTTGAGTGTCCAATACCGGTGATGACGGGCAAAGGAAAAGTAGCCACTTTATGTGCCAGCAGATACTCATCGTAGCAACTCATTCCCACATCTCCTCCTCCCCCTCTCACAATCACGACAACATCAAATTTCTCCTTCAATTTTTCAATCTCCTCTAACCGGGTAACTAGTGAAACAGCCGCTCTATCTCCTTGCAATATGGATGGAAATAGCTCTGTTTCAAAGCAATAGTTCCAGTGATTCTGTTTCAGTGTCACCATGAAGTCGCTATAACCCTTACTGGTTTCCACAGAAATAACAGCAATCTTTTTAGGAACAAGAGGTAGTTTTAATGAACGATTGGCATCAAAAACCTCCTCTTTTTTCAATCTTTCGATCACTTCCTTTTTATTTTTGGCAATTTCGCCCAAAGTGTAAGAAGGATCAATATCCTGAATAAAGAGACTGAGTCCATGGTGTGAATTGAATTCTATGGTTGCAAGAAATAAAATCCCGATATTCTCTTTCAAAGGATCGCCGGTCATTTTTAGAAATCGCTCATTGATGACTCTAAATTGATTAGACCAAATTACGCCTTTCATTTGGGCTTTAATTTTTCCATCCTCCTTCTCAACCAATTCAGGGTAACAGTGTCCGGAATGAGGGTAATAGTTCAATTTCAGGATTTCCGCTTTGATATAATAAGCCCGTGTATAAGTTTTTGCAACTACACTTTCAATACTTTTAGTGATTTCAGAGAGGGAGTAAACCGGTCTCTCATTATAAGTTTCGCGTTGTTTTTCCATTAGTTTTTGAGTGTTTCTGTTAGTTCCATCTATAGAGTTTTCCTTTACGGATTGTAGCCACTATTTTGCCATCCAACTCTCTGCCGATAAAGGGAGAATTTTGAGATTTTGAAAGAAATTGTTTGGGGTCCACCGTCCATTTTTTGTCCAGGTCCACAATCACAAGATCTGCATCTTTTCCCACTTCCAAAGAGCCTTTATTGAGTTTCATCATTTGGGAAGGGGTTGTGGATAGCAATTCAACCAAACGGTTCAATGTGATATGTCCCGGTTTTACCAAAGCGGTGTAGCAGATAGAGAAAGCCAGCTCCAGTCCCATCATCCCGGGTGCTCCCGCCTGTTTCTCTTCGGCAGTATGCGGCGCATGATCTGTAGCAATCGCGGCTACCGTACCATCCTGAATGGCAGCGATGAGCGCATCGATATCCTCTTTTTCTCTGAAAGGAGGATTAACTCTGTAGTGATTTACCTCTTCTCCGGTCGCAAAAATATGGTGTGGAGTTACTTCGCAAGTTACGTTGTGCCCCTCTTTTTGGGCTGCGCGAATTGCTTCGATAGCCTCTTTGGTGCTGACGTGACAAAAATGAAGATGTCCACCGATTTTTTTCAATAGCTCTATATCCCTGAATGTCATGTTGTTCTCTGCGATTCTCATATCGATTTTGCTGTATCGAGCATCTTCAGCGTGAGACATGATCGTGATATTTTTCTCTTTGCAAATCTTAAAAATCTGCTCCATCACCTCATCATTATTCACGCCGCTGCCATCATCCGTAACAAACAGCACCTGATTGGGTTCCAGTTGTTCCAGATGTTGATAATCGATACCATGCAGGTTTTTGGTCATGCTCAAAGTTTGGTTCATTGTCACCAGATCCAACGCTTTGGCTCTTTGGTGTACATCCTCAACCAATTCCATACTACTGATAATCGGTCTGGTATTGGGCATGAGGTTAACGGCAGTGTAACCCCCGTGGAGTGCCGCCATACTTCCGGTTTGGAGATCCTCTTTGTGAGTCAGACCCGGGTCCCGAAAATGGACATGCAGGTCGGTGAATGCGGGTAAGAGCGCCAACCCATTCCCCTCGAAGGAGAGCGCGTCCGAGTCACTGCTTAGTTGTTCTCCAAGGGCGATGATTTGGCTCCCCCCTATTTTTATTTCTCCAAAAAAATCAAGAACAGAATCTACTAAACGTATATTTTTAATCCACATAATCTCAAAATTTTGTTGATGCAAAGATAAAGAAAAAGGGGGAGTTCTAATTCCAAATTTTTCAGTATGTTTGCAGGATTGCTTTGTTTTTTATAGAACATTGAGTATCAAGAACATATAACTTTAAAATTTAATATTTAACAAAAATATATTTCTAATGAAATCACACTCTATTTCTTCAGAATTTCTAAGTTTAGAAAAAGTACAAGAGATCATCGAATCCAAAACGAAATTAGTTTTATCAGAGGAAGCCATAGAAGCGGTTCAGGCTTGCCGCACTTATATTGACGAAAAAATGGCTGCGAGCAGTACCCCGATTTACGGCATCAACACCGGATTTGGATCGTTGTATAACCGCTCCATTTCGAAAGAAGACCTTTCATTATTGCAAAAAAATCTGGTTATTTCTCATGCTTGCGGAATGGGTGACGAAGTGCCACAGGAGATTGTCAAATTGATGTTGTTATTGAAAATCCAATCGCTTTCTTATGGCCATTCGGGAGTTCAGGTTGCGACCATTCAACGGCTGATCGATTTTTACAACAAAGGTGTGTATCCTGTTGTGTATCAGCAAGGTTCATTGGGTGCTTCCGGCGATTTAGCTCCTTTGGCTCACCTTTCATTACCCTTATTGAACATGGGTGAGGTGTATTACAGAAACAAAAAATATTGCGCCGAAGAGATCAATGCCAAATTTGGCTGGGAACCGATTACATTGCAGTCGAAAGAGGGATTGGCGCTGCTCAACGGAACTCAATTTATGAGTGCTTATGCAACCTGGTTAGTGATTAAAGCAGAGAAATTATCCTGGTTAGCCGATATTATTGCCGCTGTTTCTTTGGATGCTTATGATGGACGAATTGAGCCGTTCCATATTTCCGTTCATATTGTTCGACCACATATCGGACAGATTGTAACCTCTTCACACATTAGCCAGCTTTTGGAAGGTTCAGAGATTATCAATCGTCCCAAACAGCATGTTCAGGATCCTTACTCATTCCGTTGTATTCCACAAATTCACGGAGCAACCAAGGATTCGCTTACCTATATTGGAAGCGTTATTGAAACCGAAATCAACTCTGTAACAGACAATCCTACCGTATTTCCGGAAGAGGATTTAATCATTTCCGCAGGAAATTTCCACGGACAACCTTTGGCACTGGTATTGGATTTCCTTTCTTTGGCTATGTCTGAGTTGGCTAATGTTTCTGAACGTCGTATCTATCAACTGATTGCAGGAAAACGTGAGTTGCCATCCTTCCTGGTTAAAAATCCGGGACTCAATTCAGGATTTATGATTCCACAATATACTGCTGCATCGATTGTTAGTCAAAGTAAAACGCTTTGTATGCCTTCTTCTGCCGATTCCATTGAATCTTCACAAGGACAAGAAGACCACGTGAGTATGGGTGCCAATGCTGCGACCAAAGCATATACCATCATCAACAATACGGAAAAAGTATTGGCGATTGAGTTACTCAATGCGGCTCAGGCGTTAGAGTTCCGCAGACCGCTGAAATCTTCACCATTTATTGAAGAGTTTGTGGAGAGTTACCGCAAAGTGGTTCCTTTTGTAGAAGATGACCAATTGATGTACAAGTTGATTCATGCATCTCAAGAATTTGTCAAGAACGCCAAAGTGGTTGTTCCTGAAGAATACTAATTCATAAGCATAAAAAGATTATGTTAGAGATTGGGCAAATAAAGAAAGTCTATTTTTTAGGCATTGGAGGGATTGGGATGAGTGGATTGGCACTGTTTCTCCTTAAACAGGGGAAACAGGTGTTTGGCTATGATCTTACTCCTTCCACTGTTACTCAATCTTTATCTGATCAGGGAGCTGTGATTCACTATACTGAGGATATTGAAGCGATTCCTGCCGGTATTGATCTGGTAGTTCTTACACCTGCCATCCCAAAATCGCATAAGGAACTGATTTACTTTCAGGAGAATCGCATTCCTATCGTTAAGAGATCGGAACTGTTGGGCATTATTTGTAAAGGATTTCCGGTGGTTGCAGTATCAGGATCACACGGTAAAACAACCACAACCTCGATGACCACTCACCTCTTGCACTCCATTTCACACCCTACACTCGCTTTTATCGGGGGTATCTCCCAAAATCTAGGAAGTAATTTGCTGTATGATGCTGATTATCAAACTATTGTCGTAGAAGCCGATGAGTTTGACCGTTCTTTTCTCACGTTATATCCCCGAATAGGAGTTATTACGTCGATGGACGCAGACCATCTGGATGTGTATGGTGATCTTTCACACATGATTGCTGCTTTTCAGGAGTTTACCAACCAGATTGACCGCACGGGAGCTTTGGTTATCCATCAATCGGTTGCTCATCTCATTGAACATCCTAACAAAATCACTTACGGAGATACGGAAGATGCCGATTTCTATTTTCAAATAGATCATGAAACACCGGTTGAGACTCAATTTTCGATATGCAAGAAAATGGAAGATGGAGATCCTGTTTGTTTTCACAATTTGAAAATGAAAAGTACCGGATTTCACAATCTTTTAAATGGATTGGCTGCATTTTTAGCTGTCAAAGAGCTGCTTGGACTAAAGATGGATTCTGAAAACAGAGCTGACTTTCAGGCCATTTTCGATTCTTTTGAAACCTGGCAAGGGGTTAAGCGTCGTTTTGAATATCGGATTAAGAGCGACAACCTGGTTTATATTGACGACTACGCCCACCAGCCTCAGGAGTTGGAAGCGATCATCAATGCGGTGAAAAAAATATACTCTTCAGAAAAAGTAGTTGGCGTATTTCAGCCCCACTTATATACCCGAACCCGGGATTTTCTCCATGAATTTGCAGAGGCATTGGCATTGTTGGATGAAGTCATTTTACTCGACATCTATCCGGCACGGGAACTGCCGATTGAAGGAATTACATCAGATTATCTGCTTCAACTTGTTGAAAATCCCAATAAAATTAAACTTTCAAAACAGGAATTAGTTCCTTATCTGGTTAACCGTAAACCTAAAGTTCTCATAACTATGGGTGCCGGAGATATCGGCGTTTTGGTTCCGGAAATTGAAAAAGCATTAAAATCACTATAAAAAAGAAAATACTATGTTTACAGGAATTGTAGAAAAAACAGGAAAAATAGTTCAGATAGAACAAGAAAATACTAACTTTCACTTCACCATTGAGGTTGATTTTGCCCATGAACTCAAGATAGATCAAAGTATGGCGCATGATGGTTGTTGTTTAACCATTGTGAAAGTGGATGTGGAGAAACAGCAATATGTTGTCACCGCGATGGATGAAACGATGCTCAAAACTAATCTCAAATCGTGGCATGTAGGTTACGAAGTGAACTTAGAGAGAAGCATGAAGTTGGATGGCCGTTTTGACGGACATATCGTTCAGGGTCACGTAGATCAGACAGCCGTTTGCGAAAAAGTGGTGGATGAAGATGGCAGCTGGCGTTTTTACTTCACTTATGATGCTGAACAGAATAATTTTACCGTTCCCAAAGGTTCTATCACCGTGAATGGAGTCAGTTTAACTGTTGTAGATTCTGAAAAGGGACGCTTTTCCGTTGCCATTATTCCCTACACTTATCAAGTTACCAACTTTCATAACTTCAAGCCGGGGAGCATTGTCAATATTGAATTTGACGTATTGGGAAAATATGTTCAGCGACTCATGGAGCAATATTTTGAAAGTCAACAAAAATAAAAATAGTTTTTTTACGTTTCAACCAAGTTGGATCCCTTTAAAACCCAAATAGATTGAAAATTAAAGCATACTTTTTTAAATACATATTCCCGGGTGTAGTTTTAATGCTCCTTTTCTTCTCTTGTGCAACAAACAAGAACAGCTTTGAAAATCGGGCTTACCACACTGTTACCTCAATGTACAATGTTAATTTCAATGGGAAAGAAGCATTAAAAGAGGGGGAACGAGAAATTGCCAAAAAGAGAAAAGATAACTACACTGCTGTTCTTCCTCTCTACTATTATCCTCCAAAAGAAGACTTGGGAGCGATCAATCCAAAGATGGATCGGGTGATTGAAAAAGGTTCTAAGTCGATTTACAAACACTCCATGCTCATTCGTGGTAAAGAGTACGTTAAAACAATGGATGATGCATACATGATGATGGGTAAAGCCTATTTCCACAAGCAGGAATTCCAACAAGCAACCCGGATTTTTACTTATATCACCAAACAGTATCCAAACTGGGGATTGGCGGAAGAGGCCCAGATTCTCAATGTCAGAACAGCGATTCGCCAGGGACAATATACCCGTGCTCAGCAGTTATTGGAAGAAGCAGAGGTGATGATTTATCCTAAAAAGAGCAAAAAGTTAAATCTTCAATATTATGGGGCAGTTGCAGAGCTGAATTTGACCGATCCTGCAGGTGAACCGGAAGATGCTATTTCTGCTCTCATTGAAATGTTAAAGTTGAAACCTAAAAAGGATATGAGATTGAGAATCAATTTTATCCTGGGACAACTTTATGAACAAGAGGGATATACCAAAGAGGCACAAAAACACTTTTTAGCGGTTATTCGAAGTACTCCTCCCTACGAAATGGAGTTTAATGCGCGAATGAAACTGGCTTCCAATTATGACGGAAGTGCCGCATCAAGAGCATTGATTGTCAAAGAACTTAACAAGATGCTCAATGAGATGAAAAATGAGGATTTTAAAGATCAAATCTACTACGCATTTTCAGAACTTGAACGGATTGACGACAATAAAGAGGAAAGAGAGAAATATCTTGCCCAATCGGTTTCGGCATTTGTTGATAATCAGTACCAAAGAACATTATCATCTGTTACTCTGGCAGACCTTCTTTTTGAAAGAGACCAGTATATTCAGGCACAATCTTATTATGATACAGCGCTTTTAACCCTTCCCTCCGATTATACAAATCGTGAAGAGATTATCAAAAAAGCCTCCTTCCTTAAAGAACTTGTGGATAATCTCAATGAAATCACCTTACAAGACAGCTTGCAAAGAATTGCCAAAATGAGTGAAGGTGAACGTAAGGCGTGGGTTAAAAGAATGATTGATAAATACACCGAAGAAGAGAGACGTTTGGAGAGAGAAGAAGCGGAAAGAATGATGCTCCTTCAAACCACGCAAAGTTTTGCCAATGTGAATGTGAACACCAGTGGAAGTTCCAAATGGTACTTTTACAATCCCGGTTCCGTTTCTGCCGGTGCAACCGAGTTCTACAGGAGATTTGGAAATAGAAAACTGGAGGACAACTGGCTCATTAGCAACAAACAACAACTCTCATTCGAGGATATGAGCAATCTGAATACCGGTGATCTCGGTGATGTGGAAGAATACGATGAAGATGGCAATTTGATTGTTAAAAGGGAAACGGATCCAAAAAAGGATGCTTATTACACCCAAGATCTACCTTTAACCGATTCTGCACTCGCCGTGTCTGATGCATTGATCAAAGACGCGATGTATAACGCTGCGATTATCTACCATGACCTGCTCAGGGATGTGGAACGCTCCAATGAAATGTTTGAACAGCTGATCAAGAGATTCCCGGAAAGTGATTTGGTTGCTCCTTCACTATTCCTGATGTACACCAACTACAAAAAGGTCAATAATCCTAAAAATGAGGTGTATAAAAACAGAATCTTAACCGATTATCCCGACTCCGACTACGCAAAATTGATCCGGGATCCTGATTATTATAAGAAGCTCCAGGAAAAACTGAATGAGCTGGAAAACGAATATGAATCAGCATACAATAAACTGCTCAATAAAGAGTGGGAGCAAACCATTCAAATTGTTGAAAGAGCAATACCTCTGTGTGAGCCCAATGTAGAATTGAAGTCAAAAATGGAGTATCTCAGAGTGATTGCCAGAGGACAACTTCATAACGAAGACACCTTGAAAACCGGCTTAAGATATATTATTGATAAATATCCCAAAACAGAAATTGCCGGTATTGCAACCATCTTGCTTTCCACTTTCGGAGATGTTCAACTCCCCGGTGCTGCTACTGATTCCTCTCAAGGCGATGCCAACCTCCTTTCTATAAATTCTCCCTTCTCTTACCTACCTAATGAACAACACTACGTTGTAGTTATTGCCAACGCTACGCAACTTTCAATAGCGGATATTAAAAATGATTTAACCAATTTCAATAGAGATTTCTATGCTCTTCAAAAGTTCAATATCAACAGTTTCTATATCAATCAAGAAGAGCAGATGGTTACGGTCTCCCGGTTTAAAAATGGAGAACTTTCGCTAGAGTATTATCAAACCTTACTCTCCTCCGAAATCTTTAAAGATTATTTGAAACAAGAGTCGATACAAGTTTACTGCATGTCGGCAACCAACTATACTACCTATTACAATAAAGTTGACCAAAGATCTTATTATCGACCATTTTTTAATAAATTTTATTTAAATAAAGAATAGCCATGAATAGATTATTTTCACCTGAAACTTACATTAAACGCAGAGAACAACTCCTTCATACTCAACTCAAAGGGTTTGCTTTATTCCTCAGTAACGATGAAGCATCCATGAATTATCCGTCGAATACGTACAAATACCGTCAGGATAGTTCATTCCTCTATTTCTTTGGACTATCGATTCCCAATATTGCTGCTATTATTGATTTTGACCGCAAAGAGTGCATTTTATTTGGGGATGACTTTGAAATTGACGATATTATCTGGATGGGTGATCAGCCCAAGATGACTGAGTTGGCGGCTTTGATAGGAATTACCAAAGTGATGCCTTACAGTGCTATGGCAACCTATATTGAGCAAAATCGCGACCGCACAATCCACTACCTTCCCCCCTATCGTGGTGAAAAAATAATCAAATTGGCACAGCTTTTAGATTGTCATGTGAAAGAGGTTGTCGGCAAAGCTTCCCAAGCATTAATTAAGGAAGTGGTTGCGCTCAGAGAGATCAAAAGTGCTGAAGAGATTGTTGAAATTGAAGATGCTTGCGCTATCGGTTATGACATGTTCACCACCGCGATGAAAAAAACTCGTGTTGGCGGAACGGAAGCTGAATTGGCAGGGATTGTTGAAGGAATCGCTTTAAGCGGAGGCAACGGCGTTTCTTTCCCGGTTATTCTTTCTCAACACGGCGAAACATTACACAATCACAACCACCATCTTACTTTAGAGGAAGGCAGATTGTTGTTGATGGATATGGGTGCTGAAAACGGCATGAACTACTGTTCCGACAATACCCGTACCATTCCGGTTTCGGGCAAATTCACTCCAAAGCAGGCAGCCATCTATCAAATAGTATATGACGCCAACATGGTGGGTATTGCCGCTTGCAAACCGGGCATCTATTTTAGGGATGTGCATGAAATTGCGGTAACAATAATCACTAAAGGACTCCAGGAATTGGGTTTGATGAAGGGTGATGTTGCCGAGTCTGTTAAAGCGGGTGCGCACGCTCTTTTTATGCCTCATGGTTTGGGTCACCAGATGGGACTTGACGTTCACGACATGGAAGATTTTGGCGAGGATAATGTTGGTTACGACGAAACCATCAGCAGAAGTCCGATTTTTGGATGGGGTTCTTTGAGAATGGCGAAAGAATTGCGTCCCGGTCATGTGGTTACTGTGGAGCCCGGAATCTACTTCGTTCCTCATTTAATCGAGATTTGGAAAAGAGAAAATAAATTCTCTCAATTTTTGAATTACGACAAGATTGACGAATATGTCGGCTTCGGCGGCATTCGTGTTGAGGATGATGTATTGATCACCGAAACCGGACACCGCGTATTAGGCAAACCGATTCCCAAATCAATCGCAGAAGTGGAAGCCATCGTTGGGTCTGAGCCTTTGACGTAGTCCAATTACGAATTACGGTTTACAAGGTAGAAGGTAGAAGGTAGAATGAATAAATTTAGAGTTTAGAATTATTTGAATATCAGGTATTTGTATTTTTTCAATAGATCTATTTCATATTTCTAATCTCATACTTC
>JGI24712J26585_10002735_pt1 | contig 14227 bp, 10 predicted proteins | sample BioPla3DNA2_FD_26585 | JGI IMG/M metagenome (IMG submission 26585) | reverse complement strand
CATCCGCGCTTGACGTTCACCGGACTGTTAAGTTCAGAGTATACTGCTGACGGCGCAAAAGACACCTATGTGCCCGGGGGGGCCACGTATGACCCCATGTTCTCCCATAACGCCAACTTTGGGGCTCTGTGGAATTACCGCAAGGTTCGTTTGGAGGCCATTGTGGATTTTCTCCAAGAGCGGCACGATAAAGAGGAATATAAAATCGGCGATAAAGATGAGCTGACGTATACGGCGAGCGCTTACTGGGATGTCTTCACCTGGGGNAGCCTTTTTTATACGTGGGAAAAAAAGCTGACAACGCTTACTGAAACGGATGAAGAAACGGATGAAACCACGCAGACGTTTGGGGTGACTGGCGCCATCCCGGTGGAAATTTTGCGGCGGCCTCAACTCTCCTATTCTTTCGGCATTTCTTATGAAGATGAGACAATAGATCCCGGCGAGCGCGAGAAGCGTTGGGAACCGACCCACACGGTGACGGCTATGGACGAGTTCCAATTCTCCAAGTCGTTGCGCTTGTCGGCGTCTGCCACATGGGAAAAGAGTATGGATGAGGACGAAGTCACCTTCATCTATGACGTCATGTTGGAACAGTTACTTGGTCCCCGCGCCCGCCATGCGGTCACTTTCTCGCAAGAGCCCCGCTCCACTCTGGGGTCCAACTCAGAGACCGAAACTACGACCTATGCATATGATTTCAGCATCCGGGACCTGTTTGTCTATAATCTTATGTTCGTGGCCGGAGTGACTTACGAGGAATCAACACCGTTGGGGGATGATGCCGCTGAAACCGAAAAAATCACGACTTGGACGTTCGGCTTGACCCATAATCGGCAGTTCAGCCGCAAGTTGTCCCGGATTTTGGCCTACACCTATAGTTCTGAGGATTCCAATTTTCATACAGAAGGCCCTATGGAAAAGCACTTGATTACGTATTCGCTGAACTACGTTTTTTGAGTGTGTGCTGAACGGATGCCAACGGGCGAAATACCTTCAAAACGAGCATTGTCCGGCTCGTTGTTTTTGAGTAGAGTGACCATATGAATTTCATGCGTATCATTCGGGCCTTTTGGCGGGGCGCGTTGCCGGGACTGTTTGCGGCGAGCATCTTTTTTGGGGCAACACCTGTCGTCCAAGCGCAAAACCGCGACGAGGCTTCCAGTCGGCGCATCATGGCCGGGGATCGCTTGAATATTTATGTNCAAGAGCANCCGGANATTTCNCGGGTGTATGCGGTTGCGGGGGATGGCTCGGTGGACTTTGCCTTTGCGGGGCGGGTGTTTATCGCGGAAATGACGGCGGATGAAGCTGCCCGGAAACTGGAGTCTGTTCTTGTCGAAAAATACTTCAAGGAGGCTCACGTTGATATTTCCATTGCCAACTTTGTAGAAGGCGATGTGCTGGTCACGGGGGCGGTGCAGCGTCCCGGCAGTTTGCCATTTCGCGGGGATTCCATTTTGACTTTGGTGGAGGCCATTACACGCAGCGGCGGGCTGGCGGACAATGCGGCGAGCGAGCGTGTTCGGATTTTACGGTGGGTTCCGGGTGGCAGCATGGAGCGACAAAATATCGAGGTCAATGTTCGCGCGATTTTGGACACCATGGACTTCAGTCAGGACCAGTATTTGCGCCCACGGGATATTGTGGTGGTACCGTCGCGGGGTGAAGCGGAAAGCCGGGATGAATTTCTGGCCATGGGCGAGGTCGCCAAGCCAGGTTTTCATCCGTACACGAAGGATATGGATGTTATTAAGGCCGTCTCGAAAATTGGCGGATTGACGGAACGGGCAGACTGGAGCAGCGCCCGAATCATGCGCATGCGGCCGAATGGCGAATATGCCATTGTGCCTTTGGATTTGAACCGGCTTTTCAGCGCGGCCGACATGCGCATGAATCTGCCTCTGCAAAAAGGAGATATTTTCTTTGTCCCTTCCATTCATAACTTGGTTCGCGCTCAGGTTTATTTGCTGGGAGAGGTGAATCAACCAGGGGCCGTGGCGCTCAGTCCCGGACCCAACGCAACGGCGGCACGGACCATTCTCGCGCAGGGGGGGATGACACAATTTGCCAATCCCGGCAAAGTTCAAGTACAGCGGACGGCGCCGGATGGCAGCAAAAAAACCTTGCTGGTGGATGTGGGACGCATCTACAAGCAGGGTGCATTTGAAGAGGATGTTCCGCTTCTGGATGGCGATGTGGTGATTGTGCCGGAAAAAGGGCTGTTGGGGCTGTGATATGCGTGAAATGATTAAACGTCCGGACTCAATGAGTGCGCCGATCGGCAGTGAACCGGTTGGGGCGCACCCAAAGGATTGGATATCCGCAAGTATTTCTATATGATTGCCAAGCGGCTGTGGTTGCTGCTGCTGTGCTTCATGACGGCGGTGGTCATTATGCTGGTTATGATGGCTCGCCAAGAGCCCGAATATGAGTCCACCGCAAAAATTCAATTAATCCGGTCGGTCGGCTTGCCCGCCAACCTCCAACAGCGTGATATGGAGGCTATCCTCGGCGATTATGCCGAAACGCAGCGCAATATTCTTTTGAGTCGTGCCGTGATTCAGCGCGCCCGTGAGAAACTGGGTATTACGTCCGCCGAATTTAATTCCAAGCATAAAGGGCTTTCCGTTTATGCCGTGTGGCAAACCGCGATTTTGGCCATTAAAGTCACCGGCCGTGAGCCCGCATTTTGTGCGGATTATGCAAATGCCATTGCGGAGGCTTTTGTTGAATATAAAACGGAAGAGCGCAGTGGCGGGTCCCAAACCACCGTCGTGACGTTATCCCAGCAAGCCAATCGCTTGGCGGAGGAAGTCGCCCAAATGGAAGGCGATTTGCTTGCCTTTGTGCGTGAAAATAGCGTCGTGGGCATTCAGGAGCGGGGCAATGTCGCGGCGGAGTTGCTGGCCAAGCTTTCCAAACAGGCCGCGGAATTCAAAACGCAGCGAATGCTGTTGGAAGCGCAACAACCGCTGTTGGCGCAAGCGCCCGACGAGGTTATTCTGGCGATTTTAGAGTATGGCATGCCAGCCGTTGCGGCTCCGACGATGACGGCCATGAGCCAGGAAGGAGATGTCGCGACCGATACAGCGGAGAGTCTCATCACCCGCGGGGTGGTTGAGCAGCCGGATTGGGGGAGACTGAAGCGTGAAAATGCCGTGCTGGAAGCACAATTGGTGGCTTACCGCAAAAAATTCAAAGATGAGCATCCCCTGATTCGTGACACGCTGTTGAAGCTCAAGCAAAACGAAGAAGCCATTAAGGTGGAAAGTCAATTTGCTTTGAAGCAGTATTATTCGCAATTGGAAGCGTTGACTATCAAGGAGAAGGCGGCGCGGCGGGTTGAGCAGGCCTGGGAAGAACAGGCGCTGGAGATTGATCGCAAGCAAAAGGAATACAGCAACTTGCAACGCGGCTTGGATCGGATGCAGCGGCTCTATGACGTTATTTTTAATCGCCTGCAGGAAGTGGATATTTCAGCGGGCATTCAAATGGAGTCCGTGAAAATATTGGAGCGCGCCGTCGTGCCCGGCGGGCCGGTCAAGCCCCGGAATCTGCAAAGTCTGTTTTTGGCGGCGCTCATTGGCTTGGCCGTTGGCGTCGGTTTGATTTTCCTGCTGGAATTCATGGACGATTCCATTCGCCACCCGGACGAAGTTGCCGGCAGTTTGGGTGTGCGATTTTTGGGGCTGGTGCCGACCGCACACTGGAAGCAGGAGGATACAGAGTACTATCGGGTGGATCGCGTGGATTCTTCCAGCGGGTTCGCCGAGGCCTATCGCAATATCCGCTCGGCGCTGTTGTTGAACCCTGAGGGGCGTCCATTCAAAACCCTTATGGTGACATCGGCTGTGCCCAAGGAGGGGAAAACCACCACCAGCGCGAATTTAGCAACCAGTTTTGCGCAGACGGGTTACAAAGTATTGCTGGTGGACGTGGATTTGCATCGCGGTGGAGCGCGCCGTTTCTTTGACCTGCAAGCCGGTCGGGGGCTGAGTGATATTCTGGCGGGCAACGCCACCATGGAGCAGGTGACGCAGGCAACTTCCGTGCCGGGGCTGGACTTGATTGGAACTGGCGCATTTCCCAACAATCCGGCGGAACTTATTCTGCGCCGCGAAATGAAAGATTTTTTGGCAGCGGCGGGCGAGAAATACGATTTGGTTATTTTTGATGCCCCGCCTGTTTTGGCCGTCTCGGAAACCGCCGTTATTGCCTCGCAAGTGGATGCGACCCTGTTTGTCGTTTGGAGTGGCCGGACATCGAGAAAACTGATTGCCGCCTCGATTCGGCAATTGCTTTCTCGCGGCGCTCATATCGTTGGCTGTGTCTTGAACAACTTGGATTTAAGCCGAATGGGCAACTGGAGCACGTACAGCTATTATCATTACTACGGTTATGATTACCGTTATGAGGAAGAACCGCTGCCGGGCTCGGCGAATGAAGCACCGATGAGCTAGCGCCAGACGAGCAGTTCGGGAAGACATTTTTGTGGTTGTTATTTTCCATCGTGGCTCAAAGATTTTCGCGCGCCATTTGTATCTGACGATTGGCGATTGGGCGATTATCATTTTTTCTCAGTTGGCGGCCGTTTTTATTCGTCTGGGGTGGGTGACCGGGGCGGAATATTTGGGGCAGCATTGGGGTTCTTTGGTCGCCGCGGTGGCGATCTATTTTGTGGTGTTTTATGCGGGGGGCATGTACGAGCCGCCTTCCCGTTCGCGGCGGTTGGATTTTGATTTTCTTCCGCTGATTGTGACTGTCGTGGCGACGGGGATTACCGGATTGCTGTTGTATGCGCGCCCGCAAATGACGCTGGGGCGCGGCATTTGGGGTATTTCCTCGCTGCTGATTTTATGTCTGGCCTATGCTTCGCGCCGTTTTTTTCTGGCCTTGGTGCGCAAGGGATTTTTTCTTCGTCCCGCGCTTTTGATTTGTGACCATCCGGATCGGGCGAGCGATTTGCTGAAGCTGTTGGAAAACAATCCGGCATCTTTATATCAGGTGGCTGGTCTGGTGACTTGCGGGGTTGCGCCGATGACATCCGGCGTCGGCGGGCTTCCTNTTTTNGGGCGGACGGAGGATTTGGGAGAATTGGTGGAAGCCCACAACGCTTCCGCCATCTTGCTGGCCGTGTCGCCGATGCGCAGTCATGAGCTTTTGCCGCACCTGCGGCCGTTGCGTTATGCCGGCGTGGAAATTATGGATTTCATTTCCCTGTCGGAAGAATTGGCGGGTGAAATTCCGCTGGCGCATATCAACGATGAGTGGTTGATGACGGCGGCGCTGAACAGCTCTGTGGTGCGCATCCGCAAGGTGAAGCGGGCCATGGATGTGTTTGTGTCCTTGATAGGCTTAATCCCGGGCATTCCTCTGATTTTGCTATCGGGATTGTTAATCCGGCTGACGTCGCCGGGGCCCATCATTTATCGCCAAAGGCGGGAGGGTTTGGGCGGTCGTCCGTATGTCTTGTTCAAACTGCGGACCATGCGGACGGATGCCGAGGCGGGCNGCGCGGTTTGGTCGCGGGCCGCTGATAGCCGTGTGACGCGCGTGGGCTACTATTTGCGCAAATGGCGAATTGACGAGTTGCCGCAACTTTTCAATGTCATTCGCGGCGAAATGAGTTTGGTGGGGCCACGGCCGGAGCGTCCNGAGTTCACGGAAAAACTGGCGGCCTTTATCCCGTTCTACAATGAGCGCAACCTGGTGCAACCCGGCATTACCGGATGGGCGCAGATTAACTATCCCTATGCGGCCAGCATGGAAGCCGCGGCGCGCAAACTGCAATTCGACTTGTTTTACATCAAGAACATGAGCTTTTGGATGGATATGGCCATTCTTTTGCGCACCTTTAAGACGATTATTGTTGGGTTGCGCCACGAAGGCGACGTCAGCTTTATGCCCGTGGAAGACCATTTTGATGTCCTGCTTGAGTCAGTGGAACCGGCAACCAAGCCCCCCGCACCGGGGACAGGAGGCGACCCGTGAGCATTGCGCACGAATTCGATTATGTGAAGGCCCGCACCATCAAAGAAGCGTTGCAGCTCTTGGCCCAGCCCGGCGCTGTGCCTTTGGCGGGAGGAACGGACCTGGTGGCCTGGCTGCGGGACGGAGCCGTCAGTCCGGCCTGTTTGGTGGACATCAAGGCGTTGCGGGAACTGCGCGGCCTGCGAGTTCAAAAGGGGCAACTTTGGATTGGCGCAAACACCACGTTTGCTGAAATCATTGAATCGCCGCTGGTCCAAAAGCATGCTCCTCTGTTGATGGAGGCGGCGGGTATGGTGGCGTCGGTTGGCATTCGCAATCGCGCGACGATTGGCGGCAATATTTGTTCGGCGGTGCCTTGTTGCGACAGCGGGCCGCCGTTGTTGGTATACGACGCGAGTGTTCATGTGGCCACCGCGCGCGGCGTTCGGAAGATACCGATGAAGAAGTGGTTCCTTGGTCCGCGGCACACGGCGTTGGCCAAGGGGGGACTGGTTGCGGGCTTCAGCTTGCCGATTGGCAAACATGCGGGGGCTTTCGCCAAGCTCAAGCGCTATCGCGGCGAAGACCTTGCACAAGCCAGCGTGGCGGTTCGCGTGGCGGCCGGCGGCGAATGGCGAGTCGCTTATGGTTCGGTTGCGCCGCGGCCCCTGCGCGGTCCCAAAGTTGAGCGCCTGCTGAAGGGTGTAAAAAGTCCGGACGACGCCTTGTTGACCAAGGCGGCGGCGTTGGCGGAATCTGAAATTGCGCCCATCACGGATATCCGGAGTTCGGCGATTTATCGTCGTCTGATGGTCGGGGTGATGGTCAAGCGCGCGATTCAAATGGCGGCGGCGCGTCTGGGCGGGCAGGGCGCGGCTTATGGCGTCCATGTTCTTGAGGAGGCTGGCTCATGAAACCTATTACGTTTCAGTTAAATGGTTCCGCCCGGAGTGTGTGGGTGGAACCCAATGAAACCCTTCTGGATGTCTTGCGCGGCAAGCTGGGCATTAAGACCCCCAAAGAGGGTTGCGGGCGCGGGGATTGCGGGGCTTGCACCGTTTTGCTGGATGGCAAAGCCGTGCGCAGTTGCCTGATTTTGGCGGTGGAGGTGGAGGGCCAATCGGTCACGACGCTGGAGGGCGTTGGTCAGAAAGGTCCGACCGCATTGCAAAAAGCATTTATTGAAAACAACGTCTTTCAGTGCGGATTTTGTGCGCCGGGAGTTATACTCGCCGCGTCGGCCTTGTTGGCCGAAAATCCGAAGCCATCTGAAGCAGAGGTGCGCGAGGCATTGGCTGGCAATTTGTGCCGCTGCACCGGCTATGAGCCCATCGTGAAAACCGTGCTGGCCGTGGCGAAGAAAACAGCCCGCCAATCCACGTCCCGGAGGGTGCGCTCATGAGCAAAACCACTGTTGTAGGCGCTTCTCCGGTTCGCGTGGACGGCCTGGCCAAGGTCATGGGCTCGGCGCAGTATGTGGACGACTTGGATTTTGGTCCGGGGCTGTTGCATGCGGTGGTGGTTGAAAGCACGCAAGCGCATGCCAAGCTCAAGAAAGTGGATATTTCCGCGGCAGAAAAGGCCCCGGGCGTGGTTCGGGTGATTACGGGCAAGGATTTCCCGTTCACTTTCGGGCTGTATATGCACGACAGGTATATTTTCCCGCAAGACCGCGTGCGTTTTGTCGGCGAACAAGTGGCGGCGGTAATTGCGGAGACGCCGGAAGCCGCGTTGCGAGCCGCGAAATTGGTCAAGGTGCATTATGAGCCGTTGCCCGCTGTGTTGAGTTTGAGCGACGCGCTCAAAAAGGATGCGGTCCTTTTGCATCCCAAGTTGGATACCTATGAGCGGGTGCCGTGGTTTTATCCACAGGCCGGCACCAATATCGCCCACTGGCGAAAGACGCGCAAAGGCGATGTCGAAAAAGGGTTCAAACAGGCCGACTATATTCTGGAAGACACCTACACGGTGCCTCGCTATGCGCATTGCCCCATTGAGCCGCATGCCGTTACCGGGCTGTACGATTTGTCGGGCCGTCTGACCTTGTGGGCGTCGTCGCAATCCCCATTTGCGCAACGGAATGTCATGGCGCTTGCGCTGAAGCCGCTGGGGCTTTCGCATCGCGACATTCGCATTGTGACGCCTTACGTTGGCGGTGGATTTGGCGGGAAAGCCGGCGTTTCCATGGAAATCATTGCGGCGGTTGCGGCGATTGCCATGAAGGGTCGGCCGGTCAAGCTGCACTGGACGCGCGAGCAGGAATTCATGAACACCTCGCAACGGCAGGGTGTGATTGCGCGCGTGAAGATGGGCGTGAAGAAGAGCGGCGAAATTGTCGCATTGGAACACACGTTGCATTGGGATGCGGGCGCTTCCGCGGAATATGGCGCGAACGTGGTGAATGCCGTCGGGCTGTCCGCGACGGGGCCGTATCGCGTGCCCAACGTGAAAATTGACTCGGTGTGCGTGTACACCAACATGCCGCCTTGCGGCGCGTATCGCGGTTTCGGGTATTCGGAATTTCACTTTGGGCTGGAGTCGCACATGACCCGCGTGGCGCAGGCCATTGGGATGGACCCGGTGGAGTTCCGGCGGATTAATGCGATTCGTGAAGGCGACACGCTGGCTTATGGCGCTCCGATGAATGCCGGCGATTTGCAGGGCGCGATTGACCAGGTGGCCAAGGAAATTCGCTGGGGCAAACCCGTTAAAAGCAAAAAGTCCAACACGGCCATTGGCAAGGGCTTGGCTTGTTTCTGGAAGGCGCCGGCCATGCCGCCCAACGCTTCCTCCGCCGCTTTCCTCAAGTTTAACGAGGATGGCTCGCTCAATCTGACGGTTTCCGGCATGGAAATCGGGCAGGGATTTTTGACCGTCATGGCCCAGATTGCCAGTGAAGTGCTGACGGTTCCCGTGGAGAAAATTCGGGTGGAGACGCCCGACACCGATCGCAACCCTTATGAATGGCAAACGGTCGGCTCACACGTGACGTGGAGCTGCGGGAATGCGGTGCGGGCCGCTGCGGAAGAGGTCAAGGCGAAGCTGCTGGCCACCGTGGGGCGCGCCCGCAAGCTCAAGGTTAAAGACCTGTATCTGGCGGATGAATGTGTGAAGAGCCGAACGGATGCGACGTTTTCCATGCCGTTTCGGGAGTTCGTGATTGACGGCATCATGCAGCCGAAGGGCAATTTCATTGGCGGCCCAATTCAAGGGTCGGGCATGTTCATGCCGGAGTTTACGTCTGCGCTTGGGGACCCGGCGACCAGCCAGGGCGGGCATCCCAATGTCCACTATACGGTTGGTTGCGCGGGGGTGATTCTTGAAGTGGACAAGGAAACCGGCAAAACCACGATTCTGAAGGCGGCTTTGGCCATTGATGCGGGCAAGGCGGTTCATCCGGAGCTGGTCAAAGGACAAATTGTGGGTGGCATTGTGCAGGGTCTGGCGACGGCGCTTTATGAGGATATTCGCTATGCGCCCAATGGCCGTCTGCTGAATCCCAACTTCACCGATTACAAAATTCCGACCGCGCTCGATTGTCCGCAGGAAATTGTGCCGATTATTTTGGAAACGCCGCAGCCGGACGGTCCCTTTGGGGCGCGCGGGGTTGCGGAGCATACCATGATTGCCTGCGCGCCCATGGTGGCCGATGCCATCGCGGATGCGATTGGCGTGCGGCTTCAGACCATGCCGCTGACGGCGGAAAAAGTTGCGCTGGCTTTGCGCGGCATTGATTACGATGAGGTCAAGGGCGACAACCTCGGCTTCTGTTTCCGCGGCCGCCCCTGCGACTATTCGTTCAGCATTGCCGGCCAATAGGATAGGCGCGGCGGACGACAGAACGGGCTGGCGCTATTTCGTCAGCGCGCAAGCAATTTGCGCGGCCAGGCGGGCGTTGTTTTTCAACAGCGCGACGTTGGCGGTTCGGCTTTTTTCGTGGGTTAATTCGCTGACTCGCGCCAGGAGGAAGGGTGTTACTTCCTTGCCGCGCACGCCGTGGCGGGTGGCTTCCTGCAGGGCTTGGGCAATGGCGCTTTCGGCGACGGGGGCGGGCAGTTCGTGCTCTTGGGGAACGGGAATGGTAATCAAGGTTCCGGTGGTCAGGCCGAGGGTGTCGCGCGCGCGGATAATGGCGGCAATTTCTTCGGGGGTTTCGCAACGCACATCCAGGGGCAGGCCGGCGGTGCGCGTATAAAATGCCGGAAATTCACTGCATTGATAGCCGATGACGGGAACGCCGTTGGTTTCCAGGACTTCCAGCGTCAACGGCAAATCCAAAATGGCTTTGGCGCCCGCGCAGACGACGGCGACCGGGGTTTGCCCCAGTTCGCGCAGGTCGGCGCTGATGTCCATTGGCTGTCCGCGATGGACGCCGCCGATTCCGCCGGTGGCGAAAACCCGGATGCCGGCCCAATGGGCGACCATCATGGTTCCGGCGACGGTGGTGGCGCCGTCGCCTTGTTGCGCCAGAATGATGGGGAAGTCTCGCCGGCTGCATTTGCGGACATTTTTGGCTTGCGCGAGATAGGCCAACTGTTCATCGGTTAGGCCGACGGTGATTTTGCCTTGCAGGACGGCGATTGTGGCTGGCGTCGCGCCGGCTTCGCGCACGGTTTGCTCCATGGCGCGGGCTACTTCCTGATTCACGGGATAAGGCAGTCCGTGTGTAATCAGGGTGCTTTCCAAGGCGACGACGGGGCGGCCGGCTTTCAGGGCGGCGGCGACGTCCGGGTGATAATGCAAGAATGTTGTATTCATCGTGTGTTCCGTGGTGTGGAACCAAAGATAGCCGGGCGGTTCCGGCGTGTCAATTGTTTGTGGAGTTGGGCGCGGGGCGGTGGAGGTAGAAGGCGGCGCAGGGGCCTTCGGGGGAGACCATTGGCGCGCCGAGCGGATTATCCGGTGTGCAGGGGTTGCCGAAATGGGGACAATTCGGCGGTTGCATCTTGCCGAGTAAAACCTTGGCGGCGGGGCAGGCGGAGACGCTTTTGGGCGGCGGCCGTTGGCTTGCTGTTTCGGGGAAGCGAAGCGCGGCGTCGTGGGCGGCATATTCGGGGCGAAGGGCCAAGCCGCTTTGCGGCACCACGCCCAGCCCGCGCCATTCGCGGTCGGTCATTTGAAAGACGGTGTTGAGGATTTGCTGCGCCGCGGTATTTCCTTGCGGCTGAACCATGCGGGGATAGGCATTGGTCATTTCGGCGCGTCCGGCTTCGTAGAGGCGCACGACGGCCAGCACGCCCAGCAGGATGTCGGTCGGCTCAAAGCCGGTGATGGCGATGGGGCGGTTCAGCTCGCGCGCGAGGGGCGCGTAGGGGGCCGCGCCCGTGATGGCGCAGACGTGGCCGGCCGCTAAAAAAGCGTCCGGGGCGGTGGTCGGGTCGGTGCAGATGGCGCGCAGAATCGGCGGCACCAAGAATTGGGAGACCAGCAAGAAGGCGTTGGTTCGGCTGCGCTCTTTGGCGAGGAAGGCCAGCATGGCGTTGGCGGGGGCGGTGGTTTCAAAGCCGATGGCCAGATGCACGATGTTTTTTTCGGGGTGGGCTTGCGCTATATCCAGCGTCTGGAGCGGGGAGGTGACGATGCGGACATCCGCGCCCTGGGCTTTGGCGGCGAACAGGTCGCCGGAAGATTCCGAGGGCACGCGCAAGAGGTCGCCGAAGGTTGTTACGATGGTGTCGGGTTGACGGGCGATGGCGATGGCTTGGTCCAGATAGCGGGCGGGGGTGACGCAGACGGGGCAGCCGGGGCCATGCAGCAATTGAATGTGCGGGGGGAGGAGGGTGTCCAATCCGTGGCGCATGATGGCGTGGGTTTGTCCGCCGCAGACTTCCATGATGCGCATGGGGTGTTGGGAGCGGCGGGCGATTTCCTGAGAGAGCGCGCGGATGTCGGCGGGGTTGGCGTATTCGGAGACGTGTTCCACGGGGCGGGCGGCGGGTGGTTAGGTTTTCGGGGTCAGCGTGGAGCGGGCGCGGGCGGCGGGACAGCCGGCGAGGAGAATGCGTTTGTTGCGGCCGGTTGCGCCGGATAGGAGCTGGACGCGGGCGCGGGGGATGTCGAGCGTGTCCGCGAGAAACGCGATGAGGGCGGCGTTGGCCGTGCCATCCACGGGGGGGGCGGTCAGGCGGATTTTCAGCGCATCGCCGTGCGCGCCGGCGATGGCGTTTTTGCTTGCGCGCGGCACGATGCGCAGGGCGAGAACCGCGCCTTCCGGGGTGTCGGTCAGATAGGGCATGACGCCTCCGGGGTGGCTCGGTTGGGGGGCAGGGTGTCCACGGCGGGGGAGATTCAGCCTTCGAATTTCACCAGCGATGGGTCGTAGCCTTCCGGCGTTTGGTAGCCCATCAGGTTCAGGCATGTGGCGGCGAGGGACGAGATGCCCAGACCGGTTTGGTCGGTCAACTTGAAGGGGGCGGTCTGGGTAGGGTCGTAGATAATCGCGGGCACCGGATTCAGGGAGTGCGCGGTGCGGGCTTTGGGTTGGCCGGTGGCGGGGTCTATCACGGTGGAGCCATCTTTGGCGTGCTCGTACATGTCGTCGGAGTTGCCGTGGTCGGCGCTGATGACGATGATGGCGCCGGTTTCTTTGGCGACGGGCAGGAGTCGGCCGAGGCAGAGGTCCACGGTTTCGACGGCGATGTTGACGGCCGGGAAAATGCCGGTGTGTCCGACCATGTCGCCGTTGGGATAATTGACGCGAATGAAGCGGTATTTGCCGGAGCGCATGGCTTCGATGAGGGTGTCCGTGATTTCGGCGGCTTTCATCCAGGGGCGTTCTTCAAAGGGCACGCGGTCGGATGGGATTTCCACGTAATCTTCCAATGTTTCGCTGAATTTTTCGGCGCGGTTGCCGTTGAAGAAGTAGGTCACGTGTCCGAACTTTTGGGTTTCGGAAAGGGCCATTTGCCGGTGTCCGGCAGTTGCCAGATATTCGCCGAGAGTGCGGGTGATGCGCGGCGGCTCGACGAGGAAATTTTTGGGGATGTTGGCGTCGCCGTCATATTGCATCATGCCGGCGAACAGGACGGCGGGGCGCTGGCCGCGGTCGAAGTGAGGGAAGTCGTCTTCTTCGAATGCGCGGGTCAGCTCGATGGCGCGGTCGCCCCGGAAGTTGAAGAGGATGACGGCGTCGTTATCCTGGATGGGGCCGCAGGGTTTGCCGTCGCGGCCGATGACAAAGGGGGGCAAATCCTGGTCCAGAATGCCGGGGGATTCGGCGCGGAGGGCTTCGATGGCTGCCTGAGCGGAGGGATAGAGCTTGCCTTCGCCGCGGACGTGGGTTTTCCAGCCGCGTTCCACGATGCGCCAGTCGGCTTCGTAGCGGTCCATGGTGACGCGCATGCGCCCGCCGCCGGAGGCAATCGCGTAGTCGGTGGAGCCGTCGGCATTCAGGCCGGCCAGAAATTTTTCAAAGGGGATGACATATTCGAGCGCGGAGGTGGGCGGGACATCGCGTCCGTCCAGCAGCGTGTGGATGCGGGCGCGGGCGACGCCTTCCTTTTTGGCTTGCGTCAGCATGCCTTTGAGATGGTCCAGGTGGGAATGGACGTTGCCGTCGGAGAAGAGGCCGATGAAGTGCAGTGTGGAGTTGTGCTCTTTGACGCTGGCTATCATTTTTTGCCAGGTCGCGCCNTGNAAGAGGGAGCCGGAGGTTACCGCTTTGGCGACCAGCGAGGCGCCCTGGTCGTACACGCGGCCGCAGCCAATCGCGTTGTGGCCGATTTCCGAGTTGCCCATGTCGTCGTCGGTGGGCATGCCTACCGCGGTGCCGTGCGCCCGGAGGGAGGTGTGCGGGCAGTTGGCGAGGAGCCAGTCCAGAGTCGGCTTGTGCGCTGAGCGGACGAGGTCGCCTTCTGCGTGTTTGCCCAGGCCGATGCCGTCCATGATGATGAGGACGACTGGGCCTTTGGGGCCGTTGTAACCGGGGATGTTTTGCAATTTCAGGCTCATGGGTGCTCCAGGTTGGGGTCAATGGTTTCCGCCGAATATGCACCAGCGCGGGGAGGAGTGCAAGAAATCAGGGGTGGGGTGGTTGCGTGCGGGTGGATGGTGGGGCGGGGGGGTAGAAGGCGGGGCGGACGGGGAGGGTTGGGCGGGGGCTGCCGAGAGAGGCTTTCGTTTGGATTTTGCCGGCGCAAAAACCAACCGCCGTCTTTTCCGCGCTACCGCTTCGAGGCCGGTCACGGACGGACAGGAGTCCAGTCCGGACCGGCCGCAAAGCGGCATCATCGAAAAATCCGGCGGTTATTTTTGC
>JGI24712J26585_10002731_pt1 | contig 14242 bp, 10 predicted proteins | sample BioPla3DNA2_FD_26585 | JGI IMG/M metagenome (IMG submission 26585) | reverse complement strand
AAGCCGAGGACAAAGCAAAGCAATTATTATTTTTAAAAAATTATATATTTAAGCAGATCTTCTTAAAAAAGTGTAACATATGTATTGACATTCTAGAGTCCGAATTGTATTATAATAAAATGATGTTGACTTCTATTTACACATATGATATCATACTATATTGCACATTAAATATCCCGTTACAACCGTTTTAATTTTAAAACGGTTAGTTGTTTTATTTGAAAAAGGAGTGAAAAAATGCCCCATCCCATTAAGTATGGCAGAACCGAGAGAATGAGTTATTCAAGAATACCTGAAGTCTTGGAGATGCCAGATCTGATTGAAGTACAAAAAACTTCCTTTGAATGGTTTGTCACAGAAGGTTTGAAGGAAGCCTTTAGCGACATTTCCCCAATCAAAGATTATACTGACAGCCTCAATTTAGAATTTGCCGACTATGAAATAGGCGAAAAGAAGTATACTGAAGAGGGTGCTAAGGAGCACGATGCAAATTATTCTGCCCCTTTGAAGGTTAAGGTAAGGCTTATAAATAAAGAGACCCGTGAGGTTAAAGAGCAAGATGTCTTTATGGGTGATATGCCACTTATGACTGACAAGGGTACCTTTATTATCAACGGCGCTGAAAGGGTCGTTGTTTCCCAACTTGTTAGAAGTCCTGGGGTGTATTTTGTTGAAGATATTGATAAGTATGGAAATAAGGTCTACAATGCGACTTTAATTCCAAATAGAGGCGCATGGCTGGAGTATGACCTTGATGCCCAAGGTGTTGTAAATGTAAGGGTAGATAGGACAAGAAGACTTCCAATTACTGTTATACTTAGGGCTATGGGTCTTGTTTCTAATGAAGAAATTATAGATATGATGGGAGAGTCTGAAAAGCTTATGGCTACACTGGAAAAGGACCAAACAGACTCTGAAGACTCCGCAATGTTGGAAATTTATAAAAAGCTTCGCCCAGGAGAGCCTGAGGCGATTGACAGTGCAAGGTCAATAATTAACAATATGTTTTTTGACCCTAAAAGATACGACCTTGCTAGGGTTGGAAGGTATAAATTTAATAAAAAACTTTCTTTAGCTAATAGGGTCGTAAACAGGAAGTCTGCCGAAGATATATATAATCTTGAAACCGGTGAGCTTATTGTTGAAACCGGTGAAATAATTACAGAAGAAAAAGCTTATGAAATTGAATGTTCAGGAATTAATAAGGTTGATATCCTATTAAATGATGAAAGGATTAGGGTTCTAGGAAACGGTTTTGTTTCTCTGGAGGCCTTTGACCTGCCTTTTAATACTGAAAATCTAGGACTAAGTGAGAAGATTAATTATAAGGTTATGAAAGACCTTATCCACACATATGAAGAGGCAAATGACCTTAAGCAGGCAATGATTGATAATGTAAAACTCCTATCTCCTAAGCATATTACTCCGGAGGATATTTTCGCAAGTGTTAACTATGAGTTCAACCTATTTATGGGACTTGGAGAAGGCGATGATATCGACCATCTTGGCAACAGAAGGATTAGGTCTGTTGGTGAGCTGATGCAAAACCAATTTAGGATTGGACTTTCCAGAATGGAAAGGGTTGTTAGGGAAAGAATGACTATACAGGATGTGGATGCTGCAATGCCACAGGAGTTAATTAACATTAGACCTGTTGTTGCTGCCATGAAGGAATTCTTTGGTAGTTCACAACTTTCACAGTTCATGGACCAAAATAACCCATTAGCTGAACTTACACATAAGAGAAGAATGTCTGCCCTTGGACCCGGTGGTCTTTCAAGGGACAGGGCAAGCCTTGAAGTTAGGGATGTTCACTCATCCCACTATGGTAGGATGTGTCCGATAGAAACTCCGGAAGGTCCAAATATCGGACTAATAACTTCACTCACAACCTATGCTAGAATTAATAAATATGGTTTTATAGAAGCTCCTTATAGAAAGGTTATAAAGGGCACTGGACAAGTTACAGACGAAATTGAATATCTAACAGCTGATATTGAGGATAGGCACATATTTGCCCAATCCAATGAACCATTGGATGAAGATGGGAAAATAATTGCTGAGAGGATAATTGGTAGGGGGCCAAATGGACAAATAGACATCTACTTAACAAAGGATGTTTCCTACATGGACGTTTCTCCTAAGCAAATTGTTTCCGTTGGTACTTCCATGATTCCATTCCTTGAAAATGACGACGCTAACAGGGCTCTGATGGGTGCTAACATGCAGAGACAGGCTGTCCCCCTAATGGAAACTGATGCTCCAATTATTGCAACCGGTATGGAATACAGGACTGCAACAGACTCCGGTACTGTTATTATCGCAACGGCAGATGGGACTGTTAAAAAGGTTTCTTCTTCTGAGATTATCATTAAGGAAACTAAGAGCAAGGAAGATAAGATATATAAACTATTGAAATTTGTCCGTTCTAACCAAGGTACTACCATTAACCAAAGACCTATTGTAAAAGAAGGTGACAAGGTTAAAAAAGGTGATGTTATTGCCGATGGTGCAAGTACAAAAAATGGTGAAATTGCCCTTGGTAAGAATATCCTTATAGCCTTTATGACTTGGGAAGGTTATAACTACGAGGATGCTATTTTAATAAATGAAAAACTTGTCATGGAGGATGTCCTAACATCTATCCACATTACTGAATATGAAATAGAGGCCCGTGAAACAAAACTTGGACCGGAAGAAATAACTAGGGATATACCAAATGTCGGCGATGATATGCTTAAAAACCTTGATGATAGAGGGGTTATAAGGATTGGTGCTGAAGTAAGGGCTGGAGATATCCTAGTTGGAAAGGTTACTCCTAAGGGGGAAACTGACCTTTCAGCAGAAGAAAGACTCTTAAGAGCCATCTTTGGTGAAAAAGCCAGAGAGGTACGGGACGCTTCCTTAAAGGTTCCTCATGGAGAGTCAGGTATTGTTGTGAATGTTTCTACCTTTACTAGGAAAAACGGAGATGAACTTGCTCCCGGTGTAAACCAAACTATTAGGGTTTACATCGCTGCCAAGAGAAAGATAAATGTTGGAGATAAGATGTGTGGTAGGCACGGAAACAAGGGTGTTATTTCAAGGATACTTCCTGAAGAGGACATGCCTTACCTGCCGGATGGTACCCCAATTCAAATAGTCCTTAATCCACTGGGCGTGCCAAGCCGTATGAACCTTGGACAAGTATTGGAAGTCCACTTGGGACTAGCCGCAAATGCTCTGGGTTGGAAGGTAGCAACCCCTGTATTTGATGGGGCTAATGAAGATGATATTGCTGAAGCTCTGAAAAAAGCAGGACTGCCTGAAGACGGAAAGATACTTTTAAGGGACGGAAGGACAGGACAACCGTTCTCAAAACCTGTTACTGTTGGATATATGTATATGTTAAAACTACACCACCTTGTTGATGACAAGATACATGCCCGTTCAACCGGACCTTACTCTTTGGTTACTCAACAGCCACTGGGTGGAAAGGCTCAGTTCGGTGGTCAAAGGTTTGGTGAAATGGAGGTTTGGGCCCTTGAAGCTTACGGAGCTGCCTATACTCTACAAGAAATCTTGACTGTCAAGTCAGACGATATTGTTGGCAGGGTTAAGACTTATGAGGCTATTGTAAAGGGTGATAACATACCTGAACCTGGTATTCCTGAATCTTTCAAGGTACTAATAAAGGAATTGGAAAGTCTTTCTTTAGATGTTAAGATTCTGGATGAGTTTGGCAGAGAGGTTGAGCTTAAAGAATCACTGGACGATGATATGACTGACTTAGACAGGGTGGAAAGAAACACAAGCGATAGAGACCTTTTCAAAGAAGAAGCTGACGAAAACGATGATGACGATTCAGGAGAAGTTGGCTACTTTGAAGACGATGATGAAGAAGATGTTGATGATGACGATTTTGAAGATGAAGACAGCGACGATGATGACGATTTTGATATCCCAACAGGTTTCATCTTAGAAGAAGTATTAGGTGATGATGATGACGATGATGAAGGCTTCGATTCAGATTATGATGACGAGGACTTCGATTAGTATTGAAAGGAGATGCGCTATTGCTTGACAATATTACTTTTGAGTCTATAGAGATTGGCCTTGCCTCCCCTGATAAAATAAGGGCTTGGTCAAAGGGTGAAGTAAAAAAACCTGAGACAATAAACTATAGGACACTTAAACCTGAAAGAGAAGGACTTTTCTGTGAAAAAATCTTCGGACCTACCAAGGACTGGGAATGTTTTTGTGGAAAATATAAAAGAGTAAGATACAAGGGCGTAGTATGTGATAAGTGTGGTGTTGAAGTTACTAAGGCTAAGGTTAGGCGTGAAAGAATGGGCCATATTGAGCTTGCTTCACCTGTTTCACATATTTGGTACTTCAAAGGCATCCCTTCAAGAATCGGACATGTCCTTGATTTAAAAACAAAAGACCTGGAAGGAGTCCTTTACTTCTCCAGATATATCGTTGTAGACCCTTTAGATAGTGGTATAGAAAAAAAGACTGTTATGACAGAGGGAGAGTATAGGGAAAAACTTCGTGAATTAAACGAGGAAGGTAAGAGTTTTGTTGCAAAGATGGGTGCAGAGGCTATTAAAGACCTGCTTTCAACAATTAATTTAGATGAAGAATCAGAAGCTCTAAAGGCACAAATTGAAAACACTACTGGCCAAACCAAGCAAAAACTTGTTAAAAGGCTTGAAACTATAGAAGCCTTTAGGAAGTCCGGAAACCAGCCGGAATGGATGATACTGGATGTAATTCCAGTTATCCCTCCTGACCTTAGACCTATGGTTGAACTGGATGGTGGTAGGTTTGCTACTTCAGACTTGAACGACCTGTACAGAAGGGTAATAAATAGAAATAATAGATTAAAAAGATTGTTAGACCTTGGTGCTCCGGAAATAATCGTTAGGAACGAAAAGAGGATGCTTCAAGAGGCAGTTGACTCACTTATAGACAATGGCAGAAGGGGTAAACCTGTAACCGGTCCGGGAAACAGACCACTCAAGTCCCTTTCTGATATGCTTAAGGGTAAGCAGGGTAGGTTTAGACAGAACCTACTTGGAAAGAGGGTTGACTATTCAGGAAGGTCTGTTATCGTTGTAGGACCGGAATTAAAGTTCTACCAATGTGGTCTTCCTAAGGAGATGGCCTTGGAATTATTCAAGCCTTTCGTTATGAAACGCTTGGTTGATGAAGGGGAGAAGAATAAAAATACCACTAAAAAAGAAGGGGCACATAATATAAAGACTGCCAAGAGAATGGTTGAAAGGTTTGAGCCTCAAGTTTGGGATGCACTTGACTATGTAATCAAGGACCATCCTGTACTGCTGAACAGGGCTCCGACACTTCATAGGCTGGGAATTCAAGCCTTTGAGCCGGTCCTCGTGGAAGGTAAGGCTATTAAGCTTCATCCTCTTGTCTGCCCTGCTTTTAACGCTGACTTTGACGGTGACCAAATGCCTGTCCATATACCTCTATCTATGGAGGCTCAAGCAGAAGCAAGGCTACTGATGCTTTCTACAAATAATGTCCTTGCTCCTAAGGATGGAAAGCCAATAACAACACCTTCCCAAGACATGGTGCTGGGATGCTACTACCTGACCATGGTTGCTGAAGGTGAAAAGGGCGAAGGCATGATTTTTTCAAGCTATGAAGAAATGCTAATGGCTTATTACAATAAGGAAATTGCACTACATGCTAAGGTTAAGGTAAGGATAAAATTAAACAAGGATGACAATGGTAAGCTGATTGAGTCAACAGTGGGAAGGTTTATTATTAATGAGAAAATTCCTCAAGACTTGGGCTTTGTTAACAGGGAAAAGGACCCTTATTCACTGGAAGTTGACTTCCTGTTGACTAAGAAAAAACTAGGGAAACTGGCAGAAAAATGTTATAAAAAACACGGTAATATCAAAGCAAGTCAATTGCTTGACCATATAAAGTCCATGGGCTTTAAATATTCTACCCAAGGTGCAATATCTATATCCATGGGTGATATACACATACCGGAAACTAAGTTTGAGAAGATTAGAAATGCAGAAGAAAGAGTTGACAAGATAGAAGATTTCTATAGGAGAGGTGAGATTACTGAAGATGAAAGATATCAAATGGTAATCGACACTTGGAATAACACTACTGCTGAAGTTGCCGGCACCCTAATGGATGATATTGACCCTAATAATAACCTATATATCATGACTGAATCAGGGGCCAGGGGTTCTAAGGACCAAATTAGACAGCTGGCCGGTATGAGGGGCCTTATGAACTCTGCTACAGGTAAGACTATAGAAATCCCAATCAAATCAAACTTTAGAGAGGGGCTTTCAGTCCTAGAATTCTTTATCTCAACCCATGGTGCTAGAAAGGGACTTGCAGATACAGCACTTAAAACTGCTGACTCCGGTTATTTGACAAGAAGACTTGTTGATGTTGCACAGGAAGTTATAATCCTCGAGGAAGAATGTGGAACTGAAGAATACCAAATAATGAGAACATTCAGAGATGGAAATGTAGTTATAGAAAACCTGGCTGAAAGAATTGAAGGTAGGTATACTGTAGAAGATATAGTTGACCCTAATACCGGGGAAATAATAGTAGAAAAAGATGTTTTAATCACTGATGACCATGCAGAAAAAATTGAGGCTTGTGGCATCGAAGAAGTTAAGGTTAGAAGCGTGCTTGGTTGCCGTTCTGAGAGAGGAGTCTGTGCTAAGTGTTACGGAAAGAACCTCGCAACTGGCGACCACATCCAAATTGGAGAGGCAGTCGGTATCATAGCTGCTCAATCTATCGGTGAACCCGGTACTCAACTTACAATGAGGGGTTTCCATACAGGTGGGGTTGCCGGTGTATCTGACATTACACAAGGTCTTCCTAGGGTTGAGGAGCTTTTCGAGGCTAGAAAACCTAAGGGAATTGCTGTAATATCAGACATAAATGGAACAGTGTCTATTGTTGAGAATGAGAACAAGAGAAAGGAAGTAGTAGTAACTGGTGATGATGGCGAAAAATTCACCTACCCTATTAACTACGGCTATAGACCATTAGTTAAGGAAGACGATAGGATACTTGCAGCTGAGCCTATTACAGACGGTTCTATTAACCCTCACGATATCATGAAGATTAAAGGTATCGAGGGTGTTGAAGAATATATTGTTAAGGAAGTTCAAAGGGTTTATAAGATGGCAGGTGTTGACATCAATGATAAGCACGTTGAGGTTATTGTAAGACAAATGCTTGCTAAAGTTAAGGTAGAAAATCCCGGCGATACTGAACTTCTTCCAGGTTCAATGGTCCAACACTTTGAATTTGAAGAAGTAAATAGACAGGCTGAAGAAAGAGGACTTGAACCAGCAGAGGGTTCAAGGGTGCTACTTGGAATCACAAAGGCTGCCCTTGCAACAGAGTCCTTCCTATCGGCAGCATCCTTCCAAGAAACTACAAGAGTTCTTACTCAAGCAGCAATTGAAGGTAAGAAGGACAATCTGGTTGGGCTTAAGGAAAATGTCATCATAGGTAAGTTAATCCCGGCAGGAACCGGACTTAGCAAATACAGGAATATCTATGTTGAAAAAGAAGAAACAGAAACAGAAGTAGAGGAAGATAGTGTAGTAATAATATAGGGACTTACCCAAAAATTTATTAGGGGCGGATAATATCCGCCCCTTCTTCTATAAAGAAAGTCTGCTTTTGTGTAAGCCCCATCTTTATTCCATCATTTCCAATTGAATCTTAACCAGTTCGTTCTTAGGATTTTTAAAAAATTCATCTTTGCCGGCAGTTTCTATAATTCTTCCCTCATCTAAGTAAATAATGTTATCAGCTATCCTTTTAGCTTGCCCTAAGTTATGGGTTGCTATGATTATTGTATAATTCTCTTTTAATTTTACAAGCAGTTCTTCTATTGCCAGTGTATTCTTCAAGTCTAAGGCTGAACATGGTTCATCCAAGATTAAAAGGCTGGGGTCTACAGACAGGGACCGAGCTATTGATAGCCTTTGCTTTTGCCCGCCTGACAGCTTGGTTGCCTTATCATCAAGCCTGTCTGAAACTTCATCATAAAGTCCAACAAGTTCCAAGATTTCAACCGCCCTCTTCCTTTGCCCTTCCTTCGATAGCCCTTTATGGTATTCCAAAAGAAAGGAAATATTTTTAAGTATAGAAAAAGGAAAGGCCAAGGGGTCTTGAAAGACGATGGAAACTTCCTTCCTAAGTTCTTCTTTTTTCTTTTTAAAGATATCTTCCCCGTCAATCAAGATGGAGCCATTAATAAAGCCACCATCATCTTCAATTATCCTATTAAAGCACTTAACCAGAGTAGACTTTCCGGAGCCTGACTGGCCTAAGATGGCTGTAATCTTCCCCTTCTCAAATCTACAGGAAACATCCCTTAGTACAGGTTCTTTTTTATAGCCTGCAAACAAGTTTTTAACCTCTATCATCTTCACCCCTCCTTGCCCTATGGCTTGAAAAAGACCTTACTGTTAACTGTATAATCAATAATAAGGCCATAAGGACTGCAGCCGTACCGTAGGCCTGTTCTTGACTTATCCCATTGGTTACTAAAATATACAAGTGGTAGGGCAGGGACATGAAGGGCTTTAAAATCGACTTAGGGTGTCCTGCATTTATAACTACACCGGTGTACATAATTGGTGCAGTGGCACCCATCCCATAGGCCATTGAAAGAAGCATAATTCCAACTATGTCCCTCCAAACATTTGGAATAACCACCCTTCTAATTGTATACTCCCTGCTTAAACCTAAATTTAAACCCTGTATATAATAGTCCCTCCCCTTCTCTATAAAGAGCTTCTTTGCCCTTAGGCTAATAAATGGAAGGGTCATAACTGCTATACTTATTGATGCCACCAATAAGGACCTTGATTGACCAAGAATAAAAATAAATACAGTGTAGGTGACCAAGCCATATATGATTGACGGCACGCCTGATAAGACTTGATTAACCAAGTGTATGGCTCCCTTTAACTTTCGATTTTCATTATAAAAGGCCAAGTATAGACCTGTGCCTATTCCAAAAAATCCGGAAATTAATTGGGATAAGACACCATTGCTTAAGCTCCCTGTAATGGCCGGTCCAATTCCCCCTTCTGACCCCAGTGGGATTCCCTTTGGCTTCCTTGCGATAAATGAAGGGCTAAGAACTCTTGCCCCTTTGGCAAATATGTAGGCAAAAAGAAAAATAGATACTGCTAGGCTAATAAGTCCTAAAATAATTATTATGTACTTTAATATTTTACCCTTTACTTTCCTAGTCATCTTCAATCCTCCTCCCAATATAAGAGGCTGTGACCAGTACCCCGATGAGGATTAGTAAAAGGACACCATTTGCCAGATACAAGGCTGAAAGGTGGGTAGACCCATAGGCAACATTGCCCATCTCTAAGGCTGTCAAGGACGGGATTGTTTGAGCCCTCCCCAGAAGTTTAGGGAAGATTGGCGAATTCCCAATAACCATCATAACTGCCATAGTCTCTCCTAACGCCCTTCCAAAGGCTATGATTGAAGCCAGCAAGACAGACCTGCCTATGGATGGCAAAATTATTCTATAGATATATGTTTCCTTATCAAGACCCAAACTCATGGATGGAATCTTATAAAGTGAAGACAGGTGACTTAAGCTTTCAACTAGGGTGGAAATAATAAATGGCAGGACCATTATTGCCAGAACTATACCGCCGGCTAAGACACACTGTCCGGCTGCCATGCCCAGCTTGTGGGTAAAGAAGTATACAACAACATTCAGTCCGATAAATCCGAAAATAACTGAAGGAATCCCTGCCACCATGTCCATCAGGCTTAAAATAAGACCTTCCAGCCTTGCAGCTAGGTAGAACTTTATGAATAAGGCACTTGGTATTCCTAGAATCAAGGCTAAAAATACAGCCAGAAAGGAAACATAAAGGCTGGCTAAAATAGCAGGGACCAGTCCAAAGTGAGCCGGGTCTGCAGCCGGTCTCCAAGCCTCACTTGGAGAAAATACGCTCAAACCATGTTCACTTAAAACTTGACCTGACCCATTAATGATTATAAATAAAACGACTGCCAAGACCATAATCGACCCCAGCATGCCAATAAATATAGATAATCTAGTTAAAATGTCCTTTACTCTGTTCATATTATCACCTTAATATTAGATATTTCTTTCAAAAAATCGTCACTGTGGAAGAAGTGTGACAAACCATATACCTATTAGGATTGCCATACACTTTTTCTATTCACAATGACGACCAAATTCAAAACACTATAATCTTTTATTTAACAGGTACAAAGCCCATTTTTTCGATTGTGCCTTGACCTTCTTCGCTTAACAAGAGGTCAATAAATTTTTGTTCTGCAGGATTCGGCTCACCGGATGATACTATTAAAAGTGGTCTTTGGATTGGATAAGACTTGTTAACAATATTTTCTTGGTTGGCTTCTATTCCTTCAACCTTTATAGTCCTCACCTTGCCGGCATTTTGGTTTACCACTCCATAAGAACCATATCCAATTGCATTAGGGTTGTCTATAACATTTTGAACCAGTTCACCCATAGAAGCAGCTTGGATTGCATCTTCTTTAACTTGAACATCTCCCATTATAGCCTTTTGGAAGACTCCATGGGCTCCACCATTAACATCCCTTGTGATAACTATAATTTCTTCATTTGCCAAGGCAGGGTCAATGTCTGACCATTTTTTGTATTCGCCTGAAAAGATTTTCATGATGTCTTCCTTAGTCAAGTCGTCAGCTATTTGGTTGGCAGGGTTAACTGTTATTGTTAGGGCATCTACTCCAATCATTACTTCATTATAGTTTGGAATTTGTTCCTTCTCTTCATCCTTTACTTCCCTTGAAACCATACCGAAGTCAGTGGTGCCTTCAATTACAGACTTAACACCTTGACCTGAACCTCCAGATGATACGAATATAGCAATGTCTTTATCTCCTAAACTAGGGTCCACCTTGTCCCATGTTCCATACTCCTCATTATATTCTGCAGCAATTGCAGAAATTACAGGTGCAAGAGTTGATGAGCCGTTGAAAAGTATAGTTCCATTAAAGTCCGCAACCGCAGGCTCTTCTGTAGTTTCTTGTGTTTCCTCTGTTTGTACTTCTTCCGTCTTTACTTCCTCTTCTTTTACTTCTGTCTTACCACAGCCGGCAAAAACAAGCATGACCATTAATAAGGCAAGTAAAAGAGATAAACTTCTTCTCATTTTCATTTAAAAACCTCCTGTATTTTTATTCACACTATTATATCATGTATTTTAGTTATCGTAAATGCAGCAATTATCAATACATGCATTGCTTTCTATAGATAATTCTTATATTGTTGTTTATGGACTTTCTTGGGTACATATAAGTTAAGGAGGGATAAAATGAAAAAAGTATTATTTTATGCAATGACCGGTGAGAAGATGTGCTTTCAACATATTCTGTTAAATGCAATGGACTTACATGAGGCAGGGGTAGAGGTTGCCATAATATTTGAAGGGGCAAGTGTAAAACTGCCTTCAGTATTAGAAGAAGAGAAAAATCCTTTATACTTAAAGGCTAAAGAAAATGGTATAATTAAAGGCATCTGCCTGGCATGTTCAAAGGCTATGGAAGTGTTTGAAAAGAACGAAAAAACAGGTCTTCCAATGCTTGATGACATGAAGGGACACGCAGGCATGAAAAAGTATGTAGAGGATGGCTTTGAAGTAATTAGTATGTAAGGCTAATTGGCTGGTTAAATATAACCGGCCAATTTTATTCTTCTATTGTTATTTCCTTTGTAGCCAATATTTCAGATACAGCCTTTGAAATCTTCTCCCAATCTTCTATGTCCGACTCTAAGGATAACTTTCCCTTTGCTCTTATCCTATAATATTTACGGGGAGGTCCGCCGGAAACTTCACCCAGATAACTTTCCAAGGCTCCTTCCTTATGAAGTCTTCTTAAAATCGCATAGAAACTACTCTCGCCCACATCCGGAAAATATGGACTCATTAACTTCATAATATCATAACCGTATAGGTCTTTAATTGATATTAGGTGGAGAATACACATCTCCATAAGACCTTTTTTCATTTGCGGGTTCATTTTCTCTCACCCACTTCTAACCTGCGAATAAAAATATAAAATATAACTGCAAATAAGAGACCAATAAAATACGCTAGAGAAGTCCCCTTTATTAATTTCAAATAAGCTTCAAAACTTGACAGTCGTCCGTGGATACCAAATATAGCTAAAGATGATAATAATGCCCCTCCGCTATGACAAACTAATGAATAGTAGTATGGATTAACAGTAAAAAAACTAAACAAGGCAACTAGGAACAAGCTTAAAAAAATTAAGATTGGCCCATATAGCATAAGTCTAAGTTGTAGCTGTGTTGGTAGCCAGCCAGCATTAAACTTTTTAGAAATTTCAAAATAGAAAAGATATAGGATTCCTACTAGAAGAATAGTTAAAAAATGTAATAAAAATAATCTTGTCTTTCTTATTTCTAAAAAAACTGAATAACTTGGCAGGGATGAAAATTTTCCACCTAATAAAAACCATAAGACCAACCAAGTTAATCCTATTATGGGATGGAAAGTAAGATTTCTTATTATATATAAAATACCTATTATAGAAAGAAATATAAGTAGTAAAGCTCTTACAATCAATCCCTTAGACACTATCGAATGTTGACTTTCTCTTCTTAAAGACTTAACCACTTCCTTTGGAGGACCAAATTCAAGACATAGGTCTTCCTCTGTCTTCCCGTCCTCTAAGCCGGTTTCAAAAAAAGACCTGTAGTCTGACAATATCTCCTCCGTTTCTTCTCGATTATGACTTATCGAAAGGCACTGCCTAAGCTTGGCTAAATACTCATTCATATCCATAGGGATACCTCCAATCTTTTTCAAACTACTGTTGTATAAACAATAGTATCATACTACTGTTTAATAGTCAATAGTTTCCAGATAAAAAAACCGTAGAAATTAATCTACGGTTTAATATAATCGCCCCTATTACTATACCATATTAAAAAATATTACGATAAATTGAATTATCACAATTAAAACTGCAATCCCTCCAAAGATATATGCATTTTGAAGCTTCTTCTCAAAGGACTGTAGTTCTAGCCTTGTTGTTTCCTCAACATTTGTTAGCCTAGCCTTTGTGTACACATCATTTTGTTGAATAGAATTTTGAATACCATCAATTTTTTCTATTAAGATTTCTTGGTCTGGTCCTTCACCAATTTCTTCATCTTGAGCAATAGCTTTTTCTGCTTCGTATTCCTCCCTAAAATTTTGAAGGATGTTGTTTTGGTTCTTTATTAAATCCCACATTTTATCTATGTCTGATAGGTGATTTATACCGGATAGTTCATTCTTATAATCTTCTAAGTCCCTAATAACTTCTTCATTCTTAGTTACATCTTCTAGTAGTTTATTGCTCAATATGGAAAGTTCTTCTAAACGGGCCTCATTTTCCTTGTTCCTCTCGTTTTTCCCCTCGGGTTCCTTATTTCCAACTTCTTCCAAAGTCTTCTTAAGTTCTTCAAGTTCAAGTCTTTGATTTTCGAAATTTTCTTTAATCAAGTTAAGGTCCTTGCTTAAAGCTTCATGATTATTATTTATGGAGTCAAATTTATCTACCAGTGTAGAATCAAGTTTTTCATCAAAAACTGAGTCAAGTTTTGTATCAAAAGCTGAGTCAAGCTTTTCATCAAAGGCAGAATTAAGTTTTTCATCAAAAACTAAGTCAAGCTTATCCTCAAATAATGAATCAAATTTATCCTCAAGACCTTCATTTTCCTTAGGCTCAGCCATTGCTATTTCAAAAGCATGAACCTTCTCTTGAGTTATGCTTTGAAGGTCTATAATTTCCTTGTTCCTAAGCTTTAATTCTTCAAGCTCGCTTGCTGTCTTCTCAAGGGCCAGCTTTATTTCTTCCTTTTCTTTTTCTCTTGCCTTTTCTTTTTCTAGTTCTTTTTCTTGTTCATCTTCACTTACATCCAACGGCATTACTTGCTGGAAGCTTGACCTCCTGAGGTCTCTGATTTCCTTCTCTGAATTTGAAATATCCCTCACTAAGCGATTGGTTAGTTTAGATAATTCTGCTATCGTATTGGTGTTCTCTTCATTTTTGACAATTAGATTTTCAATCTTTCTAGCAGTAGGTCCGGTTAGTTTTCCTTATTTGTCATAAGGGACCTGATGTTAGCTTCCTGTGATATATATGCCTTCCTTTGGTCCTC
>JGI24712J26585_10002725_pt1 | contig 14251 bp, 13 predicted proteins | sample BioPla3DNA2_FD_26585 | JGI IMG/M metagenome (IMG submission 26585) | reverse complement strand
TTGAAGATCTATTAAAAAAATATCACGATAGGGTATACAGGTATAAAAGGTTTCAAATCGAGCTGGAACAGGGACTAAGAGAGGATTATTGCCAATGATAGATAAAGAGAGAATCAATCATAAAATCGTGTTGATTGAAAATAACCTTGCCAAGCTGCAAGAGCTATCAAAGTTGGATGAGAACGAGTTTAAAAGTGATTTTAGGAATATTGAGAGTTCAAAACATTTATTGCAGGTATCAGTTGAGTGCATGATTGATATCTGTGAGCACATAGTTGCAAAAAAAAGACTTGGAACTCCGGATACTGCTGCGGAATGTATTCGAATGGTTTTTAGTAGCGGATATGTTTCTAATATAAATGTGGAAACATACATAACAATGACAAAATTCAGAAACCGTATTGTTCATCTTTATCATGATTTGGATGAGAATGAAATTTATCAAATTCTAAGAAATAATCTATCTGACTTCAGTTTGTTCATAAAAGATATTGTGAATGGATTTATAGCTTAATNACCGCATAAACATAGGATTATGCGNAGGGGATATGNTGATTAAAATTTATCACATTCAACGAAATAATAATTTCATTGAATGTAGTGGAGGCCAAATACGCTAAAAACCTTGATTTAATAAATCTATTCATATATTATTAAATTGTAATCAATAAATTAATTTATTTATTGCAATTTCAATATTGCAATTTGTAAGTTGAGGTTTTTACATATGATAAAAAATATAAATGATAAAAATATTCCTTCATTTTTGAAAGACTATCTTAATTATATGCAAACGATTAAAGGTAAATCTACAAATACCGTACTTGTTTATTTCTATGATCTGCGCGTTTTTTTGCGTTTTTTAAAATTGCACAAGAATACAATTCCTAAATCAGCTGAATTCGAAAAAATTGATATCTCAGATATTGATATCTCGCTTATCAAAACTGTTACGTTAAGCGATTTATATGCTTATATGTCATTTGTAAGCAATCAGCGCTCAAATTCAGCTTATGCAAGAGCACGAAAAGTCGCAAGTCTTAAATCTTTTTTTAACTATCTTACCCATAAGGCTAAATTAATAGATAAAAATCCGGCTTCTGAGCTTGAATCACCAAAAATTGTAAAAAGACTTCCAAGATATCTGAATATTGATGAAAGCAAGCAACTTCTTACTTCTGTAGAAGGCGAACACAGCGCCAGGGATTATGCTATCCTTACTTTATTCCTTAACTGCGGAATACGTTTATCCGAACTTGTAGGTATAAATTTAAACAGCATTAGAAATAATACACTAACAGTGATTGGTAAAGGCGACAAAGAACGGATTATACCATTGAATTCAGCCTGTATTGCCGCCATTGATGCATACCGCAAGGTACGGCCCGTTGATGGCGTTAAGGACAAAAAAGCGCTGTTTTTAAGCGAAAGGAAGCAGCGTATAAGTAAGGCAACTGTACAACACCTTGTTAAAAAATATATTGTTTCCGCAGGTCTTGATCCAAGAAAATATTCAACCCATAAGTTAAGGCATACCGCCGCAACACTGATGTACAAATATGGACATGTCGATATCAGGGCTCTTCAGGAGCTTTTAGGCCATGAAAGCATTTCAACAACGGAAATTTATACTCATCTTGATACGCAGCAATTAAAAAATGCCGTAGAAAGCAATCCGCTGTCAAATTTTAAAGCGTCTGATTAAAAAACTTTTGATTCAGTCTTTCCGGTTCTCTTCATCGTGAATTTCTTTAACTAAATTTATGCTTTAGAGGTTTCTTTTTAACGATTTTTTCTTTTATCAACTCATAGCACAGCTTTTGGTTCTGCTGTTCAAACAAAGCCCGGGGATTTCCGGTATAGTTCACAACTCTGGCGTTTTCAAAGATTTCTCGTGTATTGTAATAGGTGCTCTCCTCGTTTTCAATCTTTTCGGAATGAAATGCGAAAAGAAACCGAAAGCTGTCAATGTATTTATCTAAATCGAAGGCAGACTCAATATTATATGACCGCCACACCTCTCCCCTTTTTACATCATTAACTTCATTAGACCACACTTATTACAATATAACGCATTGCGGAATTTGTCTCGGAAAGCAAAACGGAGCTTTTTTTTAAAAAGCTCCGAAAAATCAAAAAATCCTGAACATTACATTAACAATTGATCTTCTTATATATCGTATTTGCGGGGATCGAGTTTATCGCATTCTCCGATCATTTCTTCCGTGAATTCATCGGCATCTTCAGGCAGTTTGTCTACTGTTTCGGCCAGGTTTTCGAGCCACATTTGTTCTTTGTCATCCAATAACAGCATACCGTTATCATATGCCTTTTGCATATGGAATAAGGCAAGCGAAGCAGCTTTTTTTGAACGATTGTAGTAGCCTTCAGTTTTGACAAGCTCCTTCGATATTTCCAATACAACATCAGGACGCAGCACATATGCCTGCGGATCGAGCGAACTGTCGCTGTCGGCGTGGATATCACGCAGCAGCAGCGCTGATTCGTGTCCTTTCGCTGTTGCAGTGTTCATCAGGCGGCAGTCGTAAACTAATTGTTCAAAAGAAACTACAGGCGCCATACCGCTTAAAAGCTTGATGTTCTGGATCGATTCATTACTCCATAAATCCGCAACACAAGCTGCGATATTGCCAACCGGCGATAAATGGGCGCAAGCTGCTGTCCTGCCTTCGGTGGATATGGGAGTTCCGGTAATGGCTTTTATGTAAACACCTTCGTACCCGCAATCCTTGTGCGGACCTTTTGCCCCGCATTCAATGGCAACCAAACTGCGAACGGCGCTTATAACGCGAACTGCTGCGGCAAAGACGCGAGGTATATACTTTTTGTCCGCAAGTACCATCGCCGTATTCGCAAAGCCGCAGGCAGTGTCTCCGGAGGCAATAGATCCGGTACGCTCCGCTATCTTTACAATTTCGCTCCATAAATGCTCCATATCTTTACATCCGAGTATGGACAGCGCAAAAATGGACTTTTTAATATCACAATACATAACGGCTTCGTCATGAACTTCTTTTCCGCCGACTGATTCGATAGCTAAAAAATTGGCTCCTGCCTTCGCGCATCCTTCGAAAGTCTCAAGGATGGCATTCCAATGCCGGCCATGCCACATATGCTCAAGGTCGCTGCCTTCGCGTATATCATTCGGTGTGGCTCGAACAGCACCTTTTACTCCATACCTAACTTCATACTCTTTAATGATATCGACTACCGTTTTGCATACTTCTATCCCCCATTTAGGATTAAATGTCATGGGAGGCAGAGTTTCGATCTCAGTAACAAAACCGGGAACATAAAGTTCTTTTGCCCGTTCGCAAATCCCGGTTATGATATCCTTATAGTTTTGGATTACCTCCGCCATGCTGTCCTGAGTAATTGACATCGGCGGCAGCGTAAAGTTTATTTCGGGATATATGGTCCCGCCTCCTATAATCATATTGTTCTTTAATACTACCGGATGAAGCGACTTTCCGTATATGAAATCATCCGGATTTTCGTATGCGGTTTTTGTGAAAGCCTGTCTTACCATACCCATAAAAATCACCCTAACTTATATTTTATTGTATTTTCTAATCATATTATAAAAATGAAAAAAGACAGAATCTTGCAATATTTTGAAATTTTTATTAATATATTACTTTATTTTATTGTCTAAGAGAGTTTTAATCAAAAATACCCTGTAATTGTTCTGGGATACAGTATGCGGTCCGGCTATTTTAGAAGGAAATGTTTGTTGAGTAAAAGAGCTCCGATAAAATAGCGTATATCAACATTCTTAAGCTGCATAACCAATTAGTTATATCAAAAAAAGCCCTCACCCTGAATATAAAATATTCCGGGACGAGAGCTATGTTATAAATAAAACTATTCCTGCCTTGTTTTATCTTAGTATTTAATAAATTTATTACCTGGAATACCACAAATACTGCATTTTTCCGGTACTAATTTTTCAATATTTCCGCAGACCGGGCAGAGATAATAGAACACTTCTTCTGTCTTATCAAGGTTCTCTAACGCTTCTTTATAAAGTTTGGCATGAACCTCCTCCGCTTTCATAGCAAAAGTAAATGCCATAACAGCAGCTTTGTTTCCCGCGGCTTCGGCTTCCTTTACAAATGGAGGATACATCTCTTTATATTCATAGGTTTCGCCTTCAATACCATCTCTCAGGTTATCAGCAGTTGAGCCGATTTTCCCTGCTACCTCAAATTGTTTTAATGCATGTAAGGTTTCAGCATCAGCTGCCGCTCGGAACAACTTAGCAGCATTAAGCTTTCCTTCCTGTTCAGCTTTTTTAGCATAGGCTAAATACTTTCTGTTAGCCTGTGATTCTCCGGCAAATGCCGCCATTAGGTTATTAAGTGTTTTATTTTCACCCATTGATTCTTCCTCCTCATTATTACTTAAAGATTTTATTAGTTTTTCCACTGCTTCTTTGGGTAACCCTTCCGGACTTTTCTCAAGCAATGATATCAAAAAATCCTTAGTATTTTGGCTTTGCGGAAGCATATACCCTGCTTCACGGATGATGTCTTCAGCCATAATACGGTTTGATTTTTCTATAGCTTTCGCCAATTTACCCGGTAAACCGGCGGCTATGTTTTCCTGTTCAGATTTACTGCGTAAAAGAGTATTCATCACGCTGACAACTGATTCGGTTTTAGTCTGCTGAGGCGGATACTCAAACGGTACCATAGAAATCGCACCGGATGGACAGGCATCAGCACAATCTCCGCAGCCCATACATTTTGAAACATCAATTATGCTATTTTCAGTGTCTGTTGCTCCCGTAGGGCAAACATAAAGACACAAGCAATCTTTGGTACACAAACGTATATTTCTTACTGCATATTTTTTTGACATTCTTATTACCTCTCTTCAATCTTTTCAAATTTCCAATTCGGTACTTTGCAGACGGGGCAAACTTCCGGCAGCTTATCCCCTATGTAGACAAAGCCGCATATGGTGCAAACATAAACACTCGTATTTTCAAGCATAGCTTCTCCGTCTTTCTGATATTTTGTCAAAAGCGACTTTAAAATACGAGTAACCTTTTCACTCCAGGTAAGGGCACGAAGTGCGCCTCGATCCTTCGCATCAGCCGCTGCGGCATTTGCATTTGGGAAACCTTCCTGTAGGTCTTTTTCAATAAGGTCAAGCAGCCTGTTAAAATTCGGATCCTCAGAAGGTGCTGATACCGATTTGAAATAGTCGGCCAGTTCATTAAATAAAGCGGCTTCTTCCGGTTTATACTGCTTTTCACAACCACGGGCAAGATTTGTGCAAAGCGCACTGATTTCCAATGGAGACAACTGCTTTATATCGGAAGGAGTATCAATTACCGGCTTCCTTTTTACCTCGCGAGTTGAAGCAGATTCACCCTGTTTTTCGAATTCTGATTTTTCCGCACCGCACAACGGACAGACCCAATCAACCTGCAGATCATCCCAAATTGTTCCCGGTGCGATGCCTGATTCTGGTAATCCATTTGCTTCATCATATACAAATCCGCAAACGGAACATACGTATTTTGTCATTACACAGCCTCCTTCAGTATGCTTAAATAGAATTTTGTATTAAAATGCAACCGTTTTTATTTTGTAATTGTTTTAAGAATGTAATCATTATAATATAATTATATTATATGAAAAACATAAATTCAATAGCATATAGCAAAAAATTATATTTTATTACAACACCTTCATGCAATTTTATATAATTAGATAAAAGATCCCCGTCTTTTCAGACGTTAATATATAATTAGATGAATATCGGCTCCGTCTTTTCAGACGGCTAAAACTATTTAAAATATAGGTTATTAGCTAAAATCTCCGCCTTTTTTGAACTAAATTGTAATATCTTCAGCCGTTATAAAGCCTGCAAAAAAGCCTTCTTGCCGTAACATGACAAGAAGGCTCAATTGTTGTCTTGGTTTTCTTAAAACTTTTAGGCAAATTTAAGCCAGGTTCTTCAAATAAGCAAATGTTAATGGACCTCACTCAGCTTTAAATTTCTCATAAATCCTGACTGCCATCAGGGTTGCCTGTTCGCAGGTTGTTGTTGCATAACCGCTTGCAATTTCCGCCGTAGTAACGGCTTTTGGCATGAATTTGCCTTCTGAGCCTTTAATTACGCCGATTTTGCTCATATACTTCACATGTTCAAGCGCCCAATCGGATATATCCTTTTCATCAGAAAATGACGGAGCCCCTTCAGTTGAGAAATCCGCATCAGGAACCATGACCCTGATTGCCCGGCTGAGCATTGTGGCTACCTGTTCACGGTTCGTTAACGCCTTCGGGTCAAATTTATTATTGCCTACACCGGTTACTATGCCAAGCTTGTACGCTTTTAACACTTCAGGGTTGCTCGTGTCCGTAAATGGATTTGGTGATTCGGGCTGAGCTGTTTTTTCTGTAGTCTTCTGATACAGAAGTACAGCAAGCTCGGCAAATTCCTCCCTCGTAATTGGTTCACTCATTTTATCCCTTATTGAAGAAGTAATAAGCCCATATTTCACAGCTTTATCAAGCTCCGCGGTTGCCCAGTCGGACGCTCCGCTGTAATACGCTGTGTTTCCTACGGTCGCAATATTCGAATAGTTTGAAACCACCCTGAAGTTTATCCAGTCACCTTCATATCCCCAAAGCGAGTAAAAGTATGCACGGAACGAATATACTTCTTCCTTAATGTTAACCGCACCGGCATCATCAATTTCTTCAAAAGGACGGTATTCATAAACTCCATTCAACAGAAAATCTTCAACAGAAATACTGGTGCTCCAGTAAAGTGAAGGCCCTTCGTTCCAGTCATAATCCGCGTACTTGTAGTCTACCTGGATTTCAATGGGTTCGCAGCTTTTTCCCTTAAAATACTCACTGTCTTCAATCAGCTTTGCGTCTATATCCTTTACGCTTTGAGGTATGTCAAGTTTTATTTCAAAATAAGGTATATTGTCCTGATCATACTTCAGTTCCGCTGTCAGGTTCTGCGGAGCTTCAAGCGTAAAAGGCTCGTCCCCGTCATCCGGAACGTTTGCCTCCGGCCTGTCGGTTGTCTCTGCCTGAGCGCCAAAAGAAAAAATACTGATAATACACATTACAAGCATGATTAAAAAGATTCTTTTTTTCATTCGATTTTCCCTCCTTAAATTTATCTGCCCACTGTAAAAGAGCCAATACCAAACTTATATTTTGTGCTTTTTTCCTTTATCGCCAAGCCGGTTATTGTGGACTTCCTTACAACAACCCGCTCGCTTTTACCGAAATTACCGATACTACCGCCCGACTCCCGAATATAGATTATGCCCCTGTCCGCAATGGTGCCGTCCTTTTTCACGCAGACATAATGACCCTGAGATACATTGTTTGAAAAGCCTATTCCTACTTTACCGATAACTTTTTGTCCCTTACCTAATGCTTTTTTCACATTTTTAAAATCTTTAAACCAGTCGGTACTGCCCTGCGCTTTTGCACCCACGGCTGTATATGACTCTAAATATGCTCCCCTGGAAGGCTTGTCGTACAGGAAATTTTTAGAGACTTCCGAACTTGACACAGGAGTTTCGAGGCCGACCTTAAGCCTCTCACCATCAGTTTGCAAGCTGGCGCCAAAGCCGAAAATATCACCTTCAAAACCCACATCGGGCAAATCTCCTTTTTCATCAAAATTTGTGATTGCCTGTTCTTCGATATCGGGTATCATTTCGTCATTCTTTTCTGCCTTTTCGATCCGGCTCATAATCTCTTCATAATTTTCTGATATCATTCCCATTGATTCTAAAAGCGATATTATTTCCCCGGTATAAAACATCGTAGTTTCGGCTACGACAAGGTTCCCGGCCCAGTACAGAAGGTTGCTGATCGGATAATTTATATATTCATAAACAGTCATCGTACGCTCATAATCAAACTGTTTAAGTATGTCTTCTTCGGTGATGTACTTAATGATTCCGCCTGAACGAAGCCAGAATTCCTCAAGGATTTGTTTTGTCTCGTTATATTGTTCCCTGCACATCGATATTACTTCAGGTGTATAACTGTTATAAACCTTTTTTATTTCCTTCAGGACATTGTTGTATTCTTCCATAGCTTTTCTCTCTATTTCGAAGAGATCTTCAGGCCGCATCGGTTTCATTATATCAAAGTCAAAACTGTCTTGCCCTGATGCCTGCTTTTCGTTCAGCTCATCCATCATTTTAAGTTCCTTTTCGCTTGCTTCATCGCTAAACTTATAAATTTTATTTTCGACTTTGCGAGCGCATTTCTCAAGCTTAAAATTGTAATAAGATTGCAGCACTTTAAAGGCATAAATCTGCCTCAGGTTATTCTTGAACGGATAGATATCTTTTTCTGCTGATGAGGGTTCATTCAAATAGTCTTCAACGGCATACTGGTAATTGTAGTATTCCCGCCTGACGTCGTCATGTACCATTGATATTTCACCCTGCATATCGAATAATTCCTGGTTCATACTTTCCAGTCCACTGTCGTTTATTTTGGGAAAAGGCTTAAGCGTAAGCTGGGCCTCAGGTGTATCAATGCCTTCCCTTACAAAATTGGTGTCTACATTTTCTTTTGCTATCAGATAAAGTTCTTTGATATACTCTTCCATAAGCGGGTATTCATCTACTTCGGGATCCAGCTCTGCAACTGCTTCAAGGAACGAATCAAAGTGGTGGATGGTTATATCATTAAAACAGTGTTTTGCACTTTTAACCATAGTTTCAGCTGCTAATATATAGTCTTCGTTTTTTAAATGAATGGTGGTTAGGATCTGATAAGCCGGGCCATAGTCAGGTGCAGCTAACAGCGCTTTTTTCGCACAGTTTTCCGCCTCTGTGAAGTTATCTATTTCAATGTACAGATATGCCGCATTAACAAGGATGACCGGATTGTCCGGCGCTTGATATAATGCCTGTAAAAGGAAAAACAACGAATCTTCGGGAGACTTTTCAGCTAACATCGCACCAAAATTATTCAGAAGCAGTGGATGAGGATATGACTTAACCACTTCGGCAGCAACTTTGAATGTTGTATTACTCTCTAAGTCAAAAACACACGACATCGTCATATCATCTGCAAGTCCAAGCGCTATATCCACTTTATCCAGATCATCTGCCTTTTCAAACTCTTTTATGATTGGGTGTTTTTTAACATCAGGCGTATTTTTTGCGTATTTCCTGATTAGTTGATCTATCCTTTTTTCATATTCGCCGGTTTCTATCCCTTTTTCTGATGAAGATACTGCTACAATATTGCTGTAACTGTCATCTTCAGTTTTTTTATTTTTTGACCGGCATCCCGAAAACATACCGGTAACAAGAAAAATAACCGCAATAACAGCACAGGCTTTCTTCAAGCAATCACCTCCCTACAACAAGTCTGCATTATATGCAAATCTATCGTAACTTATGGCAAACTGAATTGCTTGCTGTATATTGCACAAATATGCTATTATTGCTCTAATTTAGTGAAATTTTTATATATGGAAGGTGTAATACCTGCTTTCTTTTTAAACGTTCGTATGAAATGGCTCATATTATTAAACCCACATTCGTGGCAAATATCAGTTATTGACATATTACCTTTAGTTAGAAGCTGTTTTGCATTCTCAATTCTGATATCTAAAAGGTAATCATAAGGTGTTTTTCCTAAGTAATCTTTGAAGGCCCTGATAAGATAGAATCGGCTTATACCGGCGATCTCGGATAATTCCTCTAATGAGCATTCCTTCTGATAATTTTCTTTAATGTAATCAACAACTTTTTTAATTTTAATTGTTACGGCATTAAATGGTTTACCCAACAGAAATAAGTTTGACTCTTTTTTTATGTCCCTGAAAATAAGTATTGCAATTGTATGACTCAGGTTTTGAAGCATAATACGCCTTTCGGGAGAATTCATCGTGCTTTCCTTGATAAAGATCTTTATCAGGGAATAGAGCTCCATACTTACCGGATAGTTTTCATTGCGGAACAGAAGATTTTTTTGCTTGAATGCATCACCTATTATTCTGTTGAAAAAATCTTCATCAAATAAGATATTTATGAACCTTACATTTTCCATCCTGCCGCTGACACCGTGTTCCTGCATGGGATTGATCGGTATCACATGGTATTTGCGTGCATAAACATCTTTGTTGTCAATTTCCACTAAAGGCATATCAGTTATCGGCAGCATAAACTCATAACCCTGATGCTTATGGCTTCCGCGAGTAAAAAAGGTAAAATCGTCTTTAGGAAGCGAAATATACATACCCACGCTTTCACACATTAAAATATCAGGTTGAAACTCTATCACAGGTGCTGGTAAAGAACTCTCCATTAAATTATCCCCCACTTAAGCTCTCTTCTTTCCGTTCTGATTGCTTTTTTCTTTATCTGTTATTTTTTGAAAGTATAATGTCTTAAAACGATAAAGTAAAATTCACAACACTCCTAAGAGCCTATGTGCTTCTTTACTTTTGATTATATCATGAATTTTAGAAAATCAAAGATTTTACTTGGTGAAACCAGGAGCAGCCAGGCACCGGTTGTACAAATTCATGATACAATGCTCTCGGGTACCCGTTCGAAATCTATGATTTCGGTAACGGGTGAGGTTATTTTATCATGAATTTTAGAAAATCAAAGATTTTACTTGGTGAAACCGAGAGCAGCCGGGCACCGGTTGTACAAATTCATGATACAATGCTCTCGGGTACCCGTTCGAAATCTATGATTTCGGTAACGGGTGAGGTTATTTTATCATGAATTTAAGAAAAAGATTTTCACTTGATGAAACCAGGAGCAGCCGGGCACCGATTGTACAAATTCATGATTTAAATTTTGAATTTTTATAATAAAAGAGGCTGTAATTGTTACAGCCTCTTGAATTTAAGTCTTCTTACAAAATAATTAATCAACCTGAGTTATCAAGAACATGGGCAAAGTCATCTGCTCAATCTGATCTAATAGTTCCTCAAGTTCATCCATGTGACGGTCTTCGTCGTTTAGAATTTGTATAAGGATATCTCTTGTTGCATGGTCACGCACCTCGCCGGCAAGCGCTATAGCATCATTATAAGCTTTGATTGCGCTTTCCTCTGCAGCACGGTCATATTCTACTTGCTTTGGAACGTCCTTTCCAATTTTAATATTACTTAGTTTTGTTACGACAGGTGTTCCACCGAGAAACAGAATCCTTCCGATGAGTTGTTCAGCATGTTTCATCTCTTCTATTGACCGCTTCTCAAAGCCTTCATGTAACTTACCATATCCCCAGTCCTCACACATTTCCGCATGTACTATGTACTGGTTGATGGCCGCAAGCTCGTCCGCAAGTAAAGCATTTAACGTTTCAATAAGTTTTGGGTTTCCTAACATAAGTATAACTCCTCTCTTTTTAAGTAGTGTAAATAAAGTAGTGTCACTAATTTTTATGGGGTTTTGACAAACTACATTTTACTAAATAAACACAAAGCGATGTGAAATAAAAACTTTCATATATGTCTGAATGCTATGATTGTACGTTTATATTTTACCAATATATTCTCCTTTTATCAACCGTTATATTTAAATTGATAAACAAACACGATAACTGTCCTTCCCTTGCCTCGGCCTTGTATCTTAGAAACGCGATATGAAGTCATCTGTCAAATCTTCTCCTGCCAGTTCTAAGCAAACGATAACGTTTAACGCCCACTGTGCGACAGTATTAGTTGAAATATAGGGAATTTCATAAATCGGTTTAATATATGCGGTCTTTTCTACTTCCAATTTTTCTATCCGGAAAGGTTTATGGTATTCGCTGCCTTTACCCGATAAAATATCCCATACCTTTCTTCCTATTTCACGATCCTTTTTTTTCTCTGCAGCAAATGCAAGCAATGAAGCTGAGAACATTGGAAAAGAAAAGCCATGACCAGGTACTGCTCCGTTCGTGCGTGCAATTTTTTCTTCATGTGAAAGGTTATAAAAAACCCCATATTCCGCCAGCATTTCATCCCACTCTTTGTCTTCAATAATATCAGAAAGCTCCATCCATATTTGAGGCCCTCCCATGCAGAGTACCAGATGGGAGCCGGTACCACGTTCTTCTTTTGGATGTATTAATTCTCCAGTGTCTGGATTGTATCCGAAAACAGTACCTCCGTATAGTCGATAGGGCATTTTTTTCAAGCATTGTATACCCATCAGAATTTTGTCTCTGTAATTCTTATCTTCATAACGCTCCCATTGTGTTAACCAATTTGAACAAAAAGCCGCCCAATCCGGGCCGCTCCTTACGTGAGTCGGATACTCCTCCTTAGGATAATATGCACGCATCGGATCCAAATGAACAGTAGCAAAATCCGCGTCTTTGACCTCATCCAGTATATCCCCAGCCCGTTCATCACAAGTCAGATAAAAATAAAAACGGTGGTGTCCAGCCATACTGATTCTCGCTTCTTTGCATCCGCAGCCCCAATGCAGTACGTTATGCCGGGAACCAAGGCCTTTATATTCACCGATATGGTATATATCCACATCCATCGTGTGACGGCTCATTGCTTCAGCCATACGAAAAATATCACTCCGGCCGGTTCGAAGAAAACTGTACCACAGCCAATACGTAGGAACAAGCTCGGTATTCTGCCATGCATAGCCTCCCATATCATATTTCCAGGTATGCCTTACAGCATCATATGTATGCATGATATCGCCGTAATTCCAGAACCCATACCATTGGCGCTGTTCTATTTCATCCTGGTAAAATGAAATTGTCTGTTCTAACTGGTTTTCAATAAATCTTTTAGCTTCTGTAGAGTAATCCGTCAGACTCCAGACACCAAACGCCTTAACCCCGTGATAATATTCAGGCGTGCATACCAAAAGCCCGGGAGATGTAAGCAGGGTATTCAGTTCTGATAATTCTTCTGAGCAAGGTGTTTTATTATACGGCTGAAGGATAATTTCACTCGTGTTCGCTATACCGAAAGGTGTGCTTCGAATTTCTTCGAAACCTTCATAATGGCTTTCTACATGAGTCTTTGTGTCATAATGCCTCAAATCCATTGGCTGCGCGTCGTAGGACCAGAACCATAATGTTAACGACGCATCTTCCTTTTTCATTCCGTGNATCTCAATTGATGAAGGGTATTTCTGCCAAAATTTACGGATCCCCGCGGCAAGGCCGCCATACTCCCCACCAATATATGCAAGGCCGCATGATCTTCGTCCGCTGCCTGCATGTACCCAGCAGCAGCCTTCCTGGGTCCTTTTTTCAATCCTGTAGGTTTCGCTTGTAATCTGTACCAGCTTATAACTATCCCATGATGTTATTGTTCCAAGCCTATCTATAATTTCAGGACTGTTATCCAGTGAAATAACTTCTCCCAGAATCTGCTTTTTGTAAATTTCTACAGGAATCCGAGGTCTCCATGTAGACAAAAGCTGTACGGCTTCTGAAAAGAAACCTGTATCACCTGATAACCTTACATGACGGTTATAATATTCGCCTTTTAGCGGGGCAGTAAAAGTTATCCCCAGACCTTTAATAAAATCTGATTCTTTATCACCGTCATAAATGAAACTATGAACCATCCGCACCATACACTGACCTTTGTAAAAATAGAAGCGGAGCGTAAAAGGAAGCCACCGGCGGGTTCCCGTAAGAGATTCGTGTTTTCCTGAAACCTTTACGACACAGCGTATAGGTCCTCCCTGTTCTATGACCGCCTCAGTCACAATACTTTCAAATTTTTCTTCACGAAGCTGCATATTTCCCGGTTTGCCTAATCTTTCTTCTCGTATGCATACAAGCTTACCGTTTTTGCAATTAACATATCCGTCCATCGAAATTGAATGGATGATATTAGGCCCGGATTTATTTATCTGACAAGTAATCACACCGGTATCAATTACAATACCGGTTTTGCTTTCTTTAATCTGTATGTCTTCCTCTTGCTTTAAAGGAGTTCCTTTTTTTAAATATAACTTTTTTATTTTTTGCTTTAGTGATATGGCATGTCCTGTCCACTTTACAGTTCCATCCGGCCAATATGCCTGATGCCAGCTTTGAACAGGAATAGGTTCACCGTTATCATTTGTCAATATAATCTCTTCATTCCTCTTCAAAGCCCCTTTTTTCCACGGAACTCCCCATGTAACCCCCTGAGAGGAAACCGTGTTTTTTTCCAGCCATCTTAATTCGACAGCATGGTTCATCTGTATCCGCTCCTTTTATTTGTCAGACAAATTCCTAATACT
>JGI24712J26585_10002717_pt1 | contig 14266 bp, 14 predicted proteins | sample BioPla3DNA2_FD_26585 | JGI IMG/M metagenome (IMG submission 26585) | reverse complement strand
GGGCGGTGAAGAAGACAACCAAGCCGGTGACCACGCAGATGATGATGTACCAGCTGTTGGTGAAGGCGGCCACCGGGGTGGCTCCGATGAGCATATCGCGGAGCATCCCCCCGCCGGTGCCGACGGTGGCGGCAAAGACGACGACGCCGAGGATATCAAGGCGGCAGCGAACTCCTTTCACTGCGCCCGTGATGGCGAATATACAGGTTCCGAAGAGGTCGAACAGGTAGATGAGGTCCATGGCTCGAGCCTATCACCAAAGGTCGGCCTTGTCCAAGATGAAGAACTGTACTATCTTTTGGAATGCATAAGGAGATGTTATGGCTATCATAAAATCTGCATGGGAGCTTGCCCTAGAGAAGACCGAAGGTCTCCAAATCGACAGTGAGAAGATCAAGAGTGAATTGACCATCAAGGAGGGACGCCAGATCGCAGCCGCCCTCCTCAACGATATCGATGTGACCAAGGAAGAGACCGCTGAACGCTACCACGCCTTCTCCGGTGAAAAAAAGAAGCTCATCAAGGAGGGGATGGCGCTCACCCTGCTCTCCAATCTCACCCTTCCCCGCAATTCCCTCTTCAAGGATACCTTCTCCAAGGTCCTGGACCTTGGCCTGATCATCGCCGACGGCAATGAGCAGGTCAAAGAGATCCTCGGCCAACTGGAGGGTTTCTTCACCCAGTACCTGGAGAACCAGGACGACCTCATCGAGCGGCTCAAGACCCAATTTGAACCGCATCTGAAACAAAAAGAGGCACAGCTGCGGGCCCAGTATGGACCGAATTTCACCCTCCGCCCTGAACAGGACGCCGAGTTCATGAAGATCCTCGACCAACAGCTCTCAAAGCTCGATGACCAGTACACCCAGATCCTCACCCAGGCAAAGGAGCAGATCAACGAGCTGCTCGGTCTCAGTTGACCCTCACCTTCGCACACACGGCCTGCCGATTGGCAGGTTTTTTTCACCTTCGCACACACGGCCTGCCGATTGGCAGGCCTTTTTATCGAAGAGCGCAAAATCGTTCACATCCGAAGCCTATGACAGACCTGTCGGCGCACTGTCCATGAATTGGGGAATAGCTCAAGGAATTTGCTTTTATGGTAGGTTTTTCATGTCAGAGGTACGGCATTCAAGACCTACCAACTCTCTTTACGAAGAGGTTTTGTTGGTATCCAATGCACATCCGATCAAATTTGTTCTACAGCAACGCCTTTCATGATATAGATTTACTTGCAAAGGGGGCTTGACATCTCTATTTATATTGCATACAATACAATTGTAATAAATACTTAAAAGGACCATTGCTATGCAGAAGCTATATAAAACCATCTTGCTGATCATCCTGATCCTTGGCATCGCCACATCCCTGTTCGCCATCGACGGCGAAGTCCGAGTGTTGTACCTCACCGCCGAAATCCCCACCTCCACCTCCATCAATACCACCGAGGATGGCGTTGAAATCTCCTCCAACCTCATCGGTTTCAACTACACCATCGAGGAAGAGGGGCCCTTCAAGATCGTCAATATGATAGCCGGCTGATACGAATCCACCACGCGCATAGGACAGACAGACTTGCACATCCGGAGACCAGTGAGTGGGAAATTCACTGGTCTCTGTTTCTTTTTTCCCTCTCATCACACAGCCAGGTATCGGATGTTCTTCCCCTTCCCCACGGCACGGACGATGCCCTTCTCCACAAGCGCGCGGATGATCAAGCCTGCTTGGGTCTGGGAGCATCCTATATACTGTTGCACGTCAGCCCTTGTGGCCGGTGCATGCTTCTTGATGAAGATATACGCTTCATAGCCACCCTCCATCTCATCCACATGTTCGACCAGATAATTACGGTTGGGAAGGGTTAGTTTGAACGCATTGGGACTCACCTCGATGATCGGCTTGCACTCATAGGCTACATACTGCTCGAACATCCGCAGGATTCCTGTACCATACGCCTCGATGATGCCCAACTGGTGAAGCACTCGGGCCAAAGACTCATTCCTGCTGACCGACACTCCCAAGAGCACATCCTCCAGCGTCAAGCCCGGTGCCAACCCTCCTACGGTGATGCGTTCGATCCGTTCATCAAAGAGATGGATCAGCGTTGGGGCAGAGACGATGGGTATAGGCATTGAGCACCATTTCACGAATCGCCAACACCGGGTAATCGTACCGATCGAGGCGGACCATACCCGGGAATTCCGAACGGATTCGGTTATGCTGCTGCAGGTACTCAATGGATTGAGTGAGTTGGGCAAGCAGAGATCCTGAGAACTCCCTCCGATCACGAAACACCGCTACCCCAGAGCCTTGGAAGACTGCAATCTTGGTGGTATGGGTGCACTGATCTGAGAGCAGAAGGGCGAGGCCGGTCCAATCCCCTTGTGCATCCCGAAGCTTCAGTGTCTGTTGTTGTGCCTCTCCGAATGCCAAGGACCGTGCTTCAAACAGAGGGGCAACAGAGAAAAAGGTGAGATCTTGTATCGGGGAAGGCTCGCTCTCAAAGTGCCTCTGTGCGGTTTTTGTGATCATCGCCGAACTTTCAACCCCTCTTTTTCTCATGTATACTACCATCTCATAATTTCTCTCTCCATCAAACACACCAACACTGACACAGGCGGGACTCTGCGGGAAACCGCCCGGATACTGATTGACAAGCCTGAGGCCCTTGGCAGCGGTATGAAGGCTTCCTCACTCTCTCAGTTTCAACGAACACCATCGGCGATCTGCCGAGAAGCGCACCCTCCTCATCCAAAGAAATGAGAGGAGAAGTGGCCAATATATTGAAGGATGCAATGTTCTTTGCTCTTGGATGGTCTATTCTTGTGCTATCATGGGTAATCAAGGAGCAGCGCATGAAGTGTATTATTCGTGGAGGACGACATTTCGTCATTGGATCGGTGGACAAGAGGATCTTCGGCTCCTTCTTGGAGCAGTTCGGACGCGCCGTGTACGGAGGGGTCTATGAGCCGACTCATGCGAGCGCCGATGAAGAGGGCATGCGGGGCGATGTCATCGCTCTGGTGCGTGAGCTCGATGTGCCGGTGGTCCGCTTCCCCGGCGGCAACTACGTCTCCAACTTCAACTGGGAGGACTCCATCGGGCCCAAAGAGGAGCGCCCCACCCGCCTGGACTTGGCGTGGAGGGCCACCGATCCCAACCAGTTCGGCCTCGATGAGTTCATGCGCTGGACACGGAAGGTAGGCAGTGAGGCGATGATGGTGGTCAACCTCGGCACCCGTGGGCTCGCCGAAGCACGCAATCTGGTCGAGTACTGCAACCATCCCGGTGGGTCGACCCTGAGTGACCTGCGCAGGAAACACGGCGCTGATGAGCCGTATGGCATCAAGATGTGGGGCCTGGGCAACGAGATGGACGGCCCGTGGCAGGTCGGCCACAAGACCGCCCACGAATACGGCAGACTCGCCTCGGAGGTGGCCAAGGCGCTCAAGCTCTTCGACCCGGAGCTCGAAGTCATCGCCTGTGGCAGCTCCAACAGCGAGATGGTGACCTTCCCCGAGTGGGAGGAGACGGTCCTCGACCACACCTATGAGGTGGTCGACTACCTCTCGCTGCACATGTACTTTCGTAACGATGAGGATGACCTGGCCACCTTCCTCGCTGTGAGCAAACGCATGGACGCGTTCATCGATACCGTCATCAGCGTCTGTGACTACGTCAAGGCGAAGAAGCGGTCAGATAAGACGATGTACCTCTGCTTTGATGAGTGGAACGTCTGGTTCCACTCCAACGAGCAGGACAAGAAGCTGGAGCCGTGGACCGTCGGCCCACACCTGTTGGAGGATGTCTATACCTTCGAGGACGCCCTGGTGGTCGGCTGCCTGATCAACAGCCTGCTGCGCCACTGTAACCGGGTGAAGATCGCCTGCTTGGCGCAGCTGGTCAACACCATCGCCCCCATCATGACCGAGGACGGGGGGCCGGCCTGGAGACAGACGATCTACTGGCCGTTCTACTACGCCTCAAAATATGGCAGGGGTGAGGTCCTGGACATCCGCCTCGAGGTCGGGACGTATGAGAACCCCACCTATGGGGAGGTGGAGTGGGTCGATGCCCTCGCTGTCCACCACAAAGAGGAACGGGAGCTCGTCCTCTTCGCCGTCAACCGACACCCGGACGAGGAGATCTCCGTGACCTTGGATCTCAGCGACTGGGAGGCGCAAGTCATCGAGCACATCACTCTGGAACACGAAGACATGAAGGCGACCAACACGAAGGAGCATCCCGACAGGATCGCTCCCAAGAAGCGCGGCGGCGACGGACTTACCCTCGCCCCGCTCTCCTGGAACATGGTGCGCTTTACCGTCAAGGGATGATGAAGAGCGCCTCTTCGATCGATTGAACAACATGGCCCATCAGTGCTTTCCCCCCATCAGAGGGACCGAGGAGAGAGGGCGTCTAAGCCGACTGCGACATGCTGCCCTTGGGCAGCCTCTGTGTCCATGAGGAGTACCTGAGAAGAAGAATCACAGAAGTCGCTTCACTGACGATGATGGGTCTCTGGGCCATTACACACTCCCCGCTTTTCATCGACGGGGTACTCTCCTCCCTCGACGAGAGGGAGATGGCGCTTGTGAAAAGGCGCAGTGTGCTCGCCCTCAACGCAAGTAATGATCCCCCTATGAGCGCCATCGCGACGCAGCTACACGCGTCTGGCAGGCAGGTGTCACATCGCCCTCTTCAACCTCAGCGATGAGCAGCGCACCATCGCCTACTCACCAGACCGCCCCTTTGCAAGTGCCATCGAGCTCTTCAGCGCAGAAGTGCAAGAGATCCTCACCTCAGCAATCCCTCCACACGGCTGTCGTCTCTTTCACCTGATGCGATGAGCGGTGCATCCACATACGCATCGTTCCCAATTTTCCTCCTGCTCGGTACTATTCATTCATCGTTTCGTGCATATTCCCTATCGGTAATATTATCTATTAATCTCTTCATTATTCCCGCTCGGTATGTTATTATTGTAATATGAGCAGAATCAATAGTACAAAAGACCTCGGAGCCTTGGTGAAAGAGAGAAGAAAACAGCGCGGCCTCACCCAAGAAGAGCTGGCAATGTACTGCGGTACCGGCATACGGTTCATTTCAGACCTGGAGAACGGTAAAGCTACCATTCAGTTCGAGAAAGCATTGAACGTCATCTCCATGCTCGCCCTCGATATGCACATCAAGGAGCGTACGTGATCCTCAACATCATCTATCGAGATGCCATCATAGGCACGCTGCGCACTACAGCTGACCAAGGCATTGTATTCAGCTACAATGAAAACGCCACAAGACCAATTTCCATCAGCATGGATGACCTTGACCGAACGTATACGGAAAAGCAATGTATGCCGTTCTTTGATGGGCTTCTACCGGAGGGAAATATCCGTCGCCAAATCGCTGATCTGGCCCATGTTCCGTCTACCAGCACGATAAGATTGTTGGCCTCTTACGGCCAAGATATAGCGGGAGCGCTTACAATCGTAGAAGGAGAGGGGACCGACTCAACCGGGACCAATGGCTACGAGGAGATCTCCGTCGACTCGATTCATCAGAGGCTTAAAGCCAAGGTCAGTGTTCCGTTGATCTATGCAGGCCACAAGACCAAGCTCTCCTTAGCTGGAGCCGAAAGTAAGATTCCACTCCTCTACAAGGATGATCGTTTTTATCTGCCCACAGGCTCATCCCCTTCCAATTACATCATAAAAGCGTGCGATGAATTCGTTCAGAATGAATACCTTTGCACCAAATTGGCCTCCCTGTGCTCTCTTGCGGTATCCCAGATGGAAATTCACCATTTCGGTGATGTCCAAGCGCTCCTGATCAAGCGGTATGATCGCCGACTTGAGGACGGAGAACTCATTCGTCTGCATCAAGAAGACTTCTGTCAGGCATTGGGTATCATGCCGGAGAACAAATACGAAGAATCAGGTGGGCCGGGATTAACACGATCGTTGGAGCTCATTCAATTGTACAGCACCACCCCAGAGAATGACATCAGGCAGTTTCTGATGATGAGTATGTTCAACTTCCTGATCGGCAACGGTGATGCCCACGGAAAAAACTATTCATTCCTGTACGATTCTCATCTTGGGGAGCGGAGATTGGCCCCATTCTATGACATCGTTTGTTCCTCCATCGACGAGCGCTTTGATACGCGCATGGCCATGAAAATCAGCAATGAACGCCGCCTCTCAAGGATCACAAGACACAACTTTGAAGCTGCAGCCCCGAAGAATCTTATGAAGATCCTGACTGAAGAGCTCCTTGTCAGGTTTCCCGCTGCAATGGAGGAACTCAAGGCACAGGTTTCCCCTGAACTTCTGCCCCTACTCTTACACATCGAGAAGGATTCCAAGTCCCGCCAAGAGGCGCTCAGTACCTAGCCTTACACAATGTACGGTTGTTCTCCCTAAAACAAATCACTATGTGTCCCGGTACGGATCAATTTCAATATGAGGGTCTCATATACAATTTTATACACGAGCAGCCAATCAGGTTGAATCTGGCACTCCCTCATGCCTTGGTAATTCCTTGAGTGAACAAGCGGGTGATCGTGATATGATGGAGGAAGTGGCTGTACGCTGCAAAGGAGCTCAATGACTTTTTCAAGCGTGTTGGGATCACAACCTCGCTTGATCGCCAATGCATGATCCTTTTTGCATTGGCCGGTGCACTGAGGCCTCATCATTCAACGCGTCCATTAATTCAGCGACGCTGTCATAGGGCCCATACAGATCCTGCCCACCCTCAGCGTCATCCATTGCACCCACTGTCACATCGTTGGGAGTGGGCAACACAACATCAAAGGGAAATCCATTCTTATAGATTACTTGCCGTAAGAACACGTTGATCGCTGTCGTCATATCCATACCAAGTTCGGCAAAAAATGTTCTGCGCCTTTTGCTTCACTTGCCGATCCATTCGGATGGTCATCGTCGTATCAGCCTTCATTTCCATGATAGTATATGCAACACGTAGCGTCCCTCTGCGCAAAAGAGCGTTCAGAACGCACAAAGCCGCCCCGAAGGGCGGCTCTGTGAGAGTGAGCATGGGCTCTCGATCAGACCCAGTACTTCTCCATGCGCTTGACGAGGCTCTTNCGGTACGCCTCCCAATCGGTGATNGGNNNGGCGGCATGCCCCTCTTCACAGGCGGCCTTCGCCACGGCAACCGCCTCCCACTCGATGACCCGGGGGTCAAACGGCTTGGGAACGATGTAGTTGCGGCCAAAGGAGAAGTCCTTTCCACCGTACGCCTTCTTCACCGACTCGGGAACCGGCTCCTTGGCCAGGGCGGCGAGCGCCTTGGCGGCCGCCATCTTCATCCCCTCGCTGATGACCCGGGAACGGACGTCCAGCGCACCTCGGAAGATGAACGGGAAGCCGAGCACGTTGTTGATCTGGTTCGGGTAGTCGCTGCGTCCGGTGGCCATGATGAGGTCGTCTCGGGTGGCCATCGCCAGATGCCAGTCGATCTCCGGATTGGGGTTGCTCATGGCGAAGACGACCGGGTCCTTTGCCATGGAGAGCAACATCTCAGCGCTGACGCAGTCGGCGACCGAGAGACCCATGAAGATATCGGCGCCCTTCATCGCATCGGCGAGGCTCCGTGCCTCCGTCTCGACGGCGAACTCCTCTTTCTGACTGGTCATGCCGGCACCGCGTCCCTTGTAGATGACGCCCTTGCTGTCGACCATCAGGATGTTCTTCGCCTGTGCACCGGCTGCCTTGAACATCCGGGCACACGAGATACCGGCGGCCCCGGCCCCGTTGATGACGATCTTCACATCCTCAACTTTCTTGCCCACGATCTCGCAGCTGTTCATCAGGCCAGCAGTTGCGATGATTGCGGTTCCATGCTGGTCATCGTGGAAAATTGGTATGCCGCACTTCTCGATGAGCACCTGCTCGATCTTGAAACACTCGGGGGCCTTGATGTCCTCGAGGTTCACCCCACCGAAGGTCGGTTCCATCGCCTTGACCATCTCGATGATCTTGTCGGGGTCGGTCTCGTCGAGCTCGATGTCGAAGACGTCGATGTCGGCGAATCTCTTGAAGAGGACGCCCTTGCCCTCCATCACCGGCTTGCTGGCCAACGCACCACGGTCGCCCAGGCCGAGGATGGCCGTCCCGTTGGAGATGACCGCCACCAGGTTGCCCTTGGCGGTGTAGCGGTAGGCATCCTCCGGGTTGTCGGCGATCTCAAGCACCGGCTTCGCGACCCCGGGGGTGTAGGCCAACCCCAGGTCATCGGCGGTCACACACGGCTTGGTGGGGACCACCGTCACCTTGCCCGGCACACCATCCATCTCATGATACTCCAGCGCCCGTCTCTTCAATTCGTCTTGCATGTTCTTTCTCCCTTACCCTTATTTGTTCTCAAAATCCCACGAGTAATCCATGTTGAATCGATCACGAAGCTCAACCATCACCTTCTGAAGCGACGGGGGAACCGGGCAGCCGTGCTCCTTGCGGAACTGATGGGCCAGGTACTCCTTCTCCCCGGGAGTGAAGATATAGTCGGCCCCCGGCGCCTTCTCGCTGGCTCTCAACTGGCGACAGATGGTGCCGGCGATCCGCTTGAAGGTCTCCAGCCCCATGAAGTGGGCCGGATCGATGGCGATGAAGAAGTGGCCGAGCGGATAGGGGATGGCCTTGCCATCCGCATCAAACCCGTTGAGCGCCTTCATCCATGATCCCTCCTGCAGGGCGGCCGACAGAATCTCGACCACCATCGCATAGCCGTACCCCTTATAGCCGCCGGTGACCTCGCCCATGCCTCCGAGCGGGGTCAGGGCGGCCTTGCCGGTGGTCAGGTCCTTGAGCACCTGGACGGTATCGGTTCTCGTCTTTCCCTCATGGTCGATGACCCACCCCTCGGGAAGCTCCTTGCCCGCTCTACCGTACACCTCTATCTTACCACGTTGTGTGACACTTGTGGCACAATCTATGACAAACGGGAACTCCTCATCAGTCGGCATCCCGAAGACCAACGGGTTGGTGCCCAGCATGTTCTCCACCCCGTGTGTCGGGGCGATGGAGGGACGGGCGTTGGTGCCGGTGACTCCGATCATGCCGGCCTTGGTGGCCATGGTGGCGTAGTACCCGCTGATGCCATAGTGGTTGGAGTTGCGCACCACCACCATCCCCAGTCCATACCGCTTCGCCTTCTCGATGGCCATCTCCATCGCTCTGTGCCCGACGACATGACCCATGCCGTTGTGCCCGTCGAGGACGGCGGTGGCTTCCTGATCCTTGACCACCTCGATCTCGGTGACCGGGTTCATGATGCCGATGTCGATGCGATCGATGTAGATCGGCTTGAGACGCCCGATGCCGTGGCTGTCGATGCCCCGCTTGTCGCTTTCGATCAGGACATCACCGATGATCGCGGCATCGGAGGCGGGCACCCCGCTCGCTACCAAGGCATCCACCATGAAGGCCTCGAGCTCCTCGAAGCCCAGCCATGCGCAGTCGGCGTAGTGCGCTGCATACTCGTCCAAATACTTCATCCGTACTCCTCCTACCGTGTCGTAGTTGCTATTACGATTGCAAGATCCTTCGGGATCTCCATCTGCGTGATAATGTCACCCCCCTTCTGGTCGGTGACCAGGACATCGACCTCCTCAAGGCCGATGGTCCGATAGTTCGATACCACCCCGATCTTGTTGGCGGTGGCGACGACGATGACCTTCCCCACCGTCTGCTCGATCATCGCCCGGGTGGTCTCCGCCTCCTCGAGGATCGGGGTCGTCAGCCCCGACGACGGCGAGAAGCCGTCCACCCCGATGATCGCCTTGTCGGCGTTGATCTGTGAGATCACCAACGAGGCGAGCGAGCCGGAGACGGAGTGGCTGCGTTGGCGATAGACGCCGCCACAGAAGATGAGGCGGATGTGCTCGCTCTCCTTGCACGCCCAGAAGGCGTCGGCGTTGTTGGTGACGATGGTGATGTCCGCGTCCGCCTTGGCCAACGCCTGGATGACGGCCAGCGTGGAAGAGCCGCTGTTGACAAAGAGGGTATCGCCCGCCTCGACCATCAGGGCGGTCGCCTCTCCGATGGCCATCTTCTCTTCAGGGTACTCCTGGGCTTTCTGGAGGTAGTCGGGCTCGACGGCGAGGGTACGGCGCTCGGTGGCCCCACCGTGGGTACGCTCCACGAGGCTACGGGCCGCCATCTGGTCAAGATCGCGACGGATGGTCAGTTCACTGACCTCAAGCTCTTGGGCCAACCGGCTGACCGTGACGGTCCCCTCGCGTCTGATGAGCGAGAGAATATACTGTTGTCGTCCGGCTGGAATGGTTGTCATCGTACCCTTCCTGAATGTTTTTGAATCTTTTTCGAGCCAATTACCATAATACAATCATAAACATTCANCTGTCAATCAAAAACAGGCCGTATTTCCCCCCTTGATTCTCACCCGTAAACCTGTTACTCTCAGAGAGGCTCAACGCCCTGGTGCCATACCCAAGCGGCTAGGGAAAGGTCTGCAAAACCTTCATACATCGGTTCGAATCCGATTGGCACCTCTGTTCAGGACTGCACTCAGCAGTCCTGTCTTTTTCACTCAAGGCAAGCGGCGAAATACGCTGCATACTCCTTCGCCTGAGAGGCGAGGTAGAGGGGCAGCGAGAGCAGGCGATAGTGCGTGCCGCCCGTTGGGGTCGAGACCTCATCGAGCTGGATCGGCCCGTCGTAGAAGCGAAGAGCCAGATCCCCTGCCGACTGCTCCATGAACAGGTGCAGGGATCTCAGGCGACCGGAAGAGCCGGCCTTGACTTCGATCGGGATCATCCGTCTTTCATCGGTTTCCAGGTAGTCGATCTGCGCATTGCTCTGTGCGCTCTCCCGTACCCAGAAGATCGGCTTCTCCAAGGCGAGCATACTCGAAGCCAAGAGCTCCTGGCCCACCACATGCTCACAGAGCATCCCCCCGATGATGGTGTGGAGGTCATCGGGACCAAGGAGCACTGACTGGAGCTTGAGCGAGAAGCTCAGCAACCCGGTATCGATGAATTGCAATCGGGGACTCTTCGTGTATCTCAGCGAGAGGGGAAGCGACGTCGCAGTTGTTGGATAACAGAGGTAGAGCAACATCGCCCGCTCCAGGATTCTCAGCGCATTGGCACTTTCACGGGAGCGATACCCGGTGTTGCCGAAATTGTTGAACACGATCCGATTGCCGACCTGGGAGGGCACCACCTCCATGATCCTCCTCACCACCTGTAGAGAAGCCAAACCGCTTGCATACGTGGCCACATCATCACTGAAGGAGGTCATCAAGGAGTTGTATACGCTGCTGCAGCGCGTGATATCGCGCCCCTCTCGATAGCGCGCCACCACCTCAGGCATCCCGCCAACAACCATATAGGCGCGAAACAATCGCATGAGATGATCATGAGCCCATGNGGGNNNCGGAACCTNTTCGANNAGAAGCGCCGCTTCATCCTCGCCGATGGCCAATAAGAACTCCGCGAAGGTCAAGGGNAAGAGNTAGAGATACTCCACCCTCCCCACCGGAAAGCTGATGCCCTGCTCCTCCATCATGACATCCAACCCACTTCCGGTGCAGATGACAAAGAGGGAGGGCAGCTCCTCATAGAAGTATCTGATCAAGCCCATGGCTTTGCTGCTGTGCTGGATTTCATCGATGAAGAGCAGCGTCTCTCCCTTCAATGCCGTTCCCTTCTCAAGGGCGATGCGCTGAAGCAATTGGCTCATCGATCCTTCATGGTCGAAGAGAGAGAGATCATGTGTCCGTTCAAGATTCACGTACAAGAAGGTGTCGAACTGATCACCGAAGTGTGTAACCAGAGTGGTCTTGCCCGTTTGCCGGGCCCCCCGGATAACCAAGGGCTTGCGATGGGGCGATGCTTTCCATCGCTGCAAGTACTCTGTCGCCTGTCGTTTGAAGATCATGGGTATCCCCTCACCCCAACAGTACCATGGCGCTCCTCTCAATACAAGCGAATTGTTATAAAATACCTATATTCTGTGACAAGATTTGTTACAAAATACCCCTATTCTGTGACAAATCGACAAAGGGTTTGCGAATCAGCGTTGGATCTTGGAGAGTACGTAGATGTTTATTCATTGCGGTGGAATCTTAATCTTCTTCTTGGTGACCGGTACACGGGGCTCGACGGTCCCGATGATCTCCTTCTTCCCGTCGAGGTCCCTGATGATGTTGGAGACTCGACAAGGTCAACCAAGCGCTCCTGATGTTCGGGCACACGGCAGCCCCGGTCTCGATCAAGGAGTTGTCACGATGACCTACCGAAGAGGGATAGTGCGCTATCAAGGGGAGATGGCCGGCATCATCGAGGAGTATGAGGGTGGGTATCGCTTCACCAACACCAAGAGAGGCTACGTAAACGATACAGCTATCTCACGCCTCTCCTTCACGCAATCAGCGAGATAGAGGTTGATGATGTTCTGATAGGAAATTCCACTCCTTGCAGCCATCTCCTTGAAATACTGTACGGTGGCAACATCAAGCCTGATGGTGACCTGCTGCTTTGGTAGCCTTGGGCTATACGGGTTCTTCACACCGTTGGAAAAATCATACGAGTCTTTCATACTGCGATACCTCTTGAGGGAGCTTCTTCACACCCTGTTCAATGTATTCAGCAACGATTTCTCTGAATCCCAGCCGAAGGCCAACTCTCTCACTCCTACATTATAATTATAATTTAATTATAAAGCGAGAAGAATCGGTTGATTTTCTCGCCGAGTCAGAGAGCAAAAGCAATGAATGCCTTTCATGCATGAGTAATAATTTTGATAAATCTATGTAATATAGATTTGAATCTATTGACGAATTACTGATTGGCAACATACTATATATACAGTTTTGCAAAAATCTTGCAAAATGGAGGTTATAATGCTCTTAGAATTCACCATGAAGAACTATAAATCCTTCAAAGATGAATGCATCTTCTCCCTGAAGGTCGCTCCAAAACAAAAGGGCCTTGATTACAGCATCCTCCATGAGAAGATCGCTAAGCATGTCCACAAAGCGTTGAGCTCGGCGGTGATCTACGGCCCCAATGCCTCAGGCAAGACCAACATCATCGGCGCGATGGATACCTTCCGTCAGATCGTGCTGCGTGGACATATCCGCAATGTCGATACAAAGGATTCTCCCAACGCTGCATCGAGCATGCTTGAGTTGATCCCAAACAACACTTTGAGCAGCAGCGAGCCGGTGGAATTCTCTATAAGCTTCACCGACGGCGACCTTCTCTTTGCCTATGCCATCTCCCTCGATCTCGGGATGTTCCTTGAGCGGGGCCACCAGCGACGGGTGCTCAAAGAGACGTTCTCTGTCAATGATACGCTCCTCTTCAGCCGGGGAACTGGCCTCGAGATCGGGGATATGTCCGTCGTCGAATCCTTCCTGATCCCAGCCTATGGGCAGTATGCCCGGGGGGCTGCAGCGTTGGCAGAGGGAAGCCTGCATGATGAAGAGCTGTTCCTTGTCAACGGTTTCAAGGCGATCTTCAGTTCCAAGCTGGTCGCCATGGTCACCGGATGGCTGGAGAGGAGTTTCACCATCATCTACCGTTCTGATTCGATGCGCTTGGTCCCGCAGCTGCCTGAGGTGAAAAAGGGATCGGCGTATAGAGAGAAAACACTGAATGAGGCGGCTGCGCTATTTGGGGTGAACTCCAACGCGTTGGGGTATGTCCTGGATGGAAAACGGGAGGAAGCGCGTCTCTGTTCGTTGTTCAAGAACAGCTCTGGACAAACGGCCATCCCGGTGGATCTGTTCGAATCGTACGGGACCATCCGATTCATCAATCTGTTGCCGCTCATCCTGCGGACCTTGCAGCAAGGAGGCGTGTTGGTCGTCGATGAGTTTGATGCATCCATTCACCCGATGGCATTGATGAACATCGTCACGATCTTCCACAACGATGAGCTGAACATCCACAACGCCCAGTTGGTATTCAACACCCACAATCCAATCTTCTTGAACCCCAACTTGTTCAGGAGGGACGAGATCAAGTTTGTGAATCGCGACGATGAAACGCACTGCAGCACACACTACTCCCTCTCGGACTTCGGCACCGCAGGCACCTCCGGGGTTCGAAAGACCGATGACTACATGAAAAACTATTTTGTCGATCGCTATGGGGCCATCAAGAGCATCGACCTCTCCCCCATCATCCGTGGTTGGATGAACAATACCGATACGGAGTAGGTTCACCTTTGACCTTTGGATGAAAACAAAAGAGAAGCCAACTTCAAGGGGT
>JGI24712J26585_10002713_pt1 | contig 14274 bp, 8 predicted proteins | sample BioPla3DNA2_FD_26585 | JGI IMG/M metagenome (IMG submission 26585) | reverse complement strand
ACATTTATATAATTATTAAGATATTTAACAATAATATTCTCATCAATGAAAGAATTGTATAATTTCTCAATATTATCTTGACTATATGCTAATCTATCATAATTGATAATATCTTCCCAAATATTTATATTTCTTATTTCGGTAATATCTTGAACTTTCGATTTATTATATTTTAGTAATTTTGATTTATTAGCATTATCCATTCTTTCATCATTTAAAATAATCAGCACTGTTCTTTTTGAATAAAATATATTTTTACTATTATTTTTTACAGTTTCAAAATAAAAGCTGAAAACCTCGTTAAATTTACCACTTCCAGTTAAATATTCTGACATAACTTTAAATCTATCATTCATTAAATAATAATAATAATTTTTAAATATCTCATCTTCTTTTGATTCTAGAATTTTACTTATTAAAAATATCGAATTTTCAAACGAAATTTCATAAAGATTATTTTCAAGTATTTTTTCTAATAACATTTTTTCTAAATTTTTACTATTTAACGAAACATCATTTTCAGATAGATTTTTAAATTTTATATTGTTTTTAATTATTATATCAATAAATTTTTCGCTATCTATAAGTTCCTTTTTATTTAAAATTTTCATGATTTTTGTATTAGAATTAATATATGTAATTAGTTCAGATACATCTAAATTATCCTTATTAAAATCTGTTATATTTATCAAAGATTTAACAGCCATATAACTTTTAAATAAATTATAAGTGCTTGTGTTTTCACAATTTTTCATAATTTTATTTATTTCATTAGTTTTTTCAGGTATCATAAGTGCTAAAAAGTCATCTAATGTAATCTTTTCTTCTACAGAATCTCCTTTTTTATTATCAAATAATGTATGCAAATATTCGTGGAATATTAAAGAAGTATTTTTATCGTTCAATATCGCACTTACAACTTTATGTAATTTTTCTTTGTTCTTATTTTTAATCAATATATCTAATAGCATTGTATTATATACCGCTGATTTATTTATATCTCTACCATTCAACTTATCAGCAACAAGTTCAGGATTGTGTAATTTATAATCTATTCCAAGAGATTCATTTATAGACAGATACATTAAAAATCTTTCATCTGATTCGCATAGTGTTCCTTCTATAAAACGACCTCTATAATAAATATATGTTTCATCAATTAATCCTTCTAAAACTAATAATTTTATAAGTTCAAAATGCTGATTATTTAATAAATCAGAATAATCGCTAAATTTTTCATCGTTAAAAATGTTATACAATTTCTGATTTTCAATTCCATTCAAAATTTCTGAAATTTTCATTAATTTAATTTCTATTTTTAATTTTTTATTTATATTAGAATTTTCATACATTTCTTTCCTAATAGTAGTGTCTACATATTTAAACAATTCACAAATATATCCCCTATCATGTTGTAAATCTTCAAATTCTTTTGGAAAAACGTTTTTAAAAACTATTAGACCAAATAATTTGTTAGCATCTAATTTTCTACTTTCAATATCAATATATTGTGCATAAATTTCATATTCGTTTCTAATAGAATATACTGTCCTCATATCGTCTAAAAATAAAGATACTCTTTCAATAATATTATCATCTGGATATACAATATTATCACTTTGTTCAGAGAATAACTCAATTAATTTGCCTTTAGAATTTTGTGAATTTATAAAAGGCACTATAGGTACAATAATATCAAAAAATTTCGTTCTATCTCTAAATGAAAATAACGAATCTTTTATCATATATATAAATTTAATATTACTATCTATATTTTTATTTATCAAAATATTAATTTCTCTCAATTTGATAAATAAATCAATATCATCAAACCTATCTAAATCCTCAAAAACAACAGTATGTGCTTTTGATGCCTTTATCAGATAGATAATTTCATGTAGTGCTTTATATATCACTCCTTCAAAATCGTAATTTAAATTAACCTCTGTTCCTTTAACGTTAATTTTTTGTATATTATACATAAGTTTAGGAAAGAATTTATGTATAAATTTAAATAATGGAAATCCAACTAAAAATAAAGGAAGAAAAATAACAATTGTGTTTTTTGCTAAATTCAAAGAACCATGTAATTCAATAGAATGTATTATATTATTACTAGTAAACAACATGAAAAATCCAATAATTAAACATAACAAATATATATTTAGAATTAATTTATTTTCTATATTTATTTGCTTCAAGTTAAATTGACTTAGCGGAATTTTATCATAATCAATTTGATATAAGATTTGATTTATAATTTGTTTTTCTACTTTATTAGTTAATTCTTTTTTTTCATCAGTAGAACTTTCCTTATATATATTATTAAAGTCAGCTAAAGATACAAGCAATATTTTTTTATTACTCCATTTTTCTTTTTCTTCATCTTTTGCCGCCTGTTTTTTGTTAACATAACTATTCCATAAAGTGCTTTTACCAGCACCATATATCCCAGTTATTGCAACATTTTTTATTTTGTCATTTTTATATATTTGATCAAACATTTCATAATATACATCAAAGTTTTCTCCTTGGTTATCAGGACAAAAAGATTTATAATTATATTTTTTTTCATCTGACTTAATATCACTAGATTCTTTATTTGTCATTTTGAATCCTCCACTTTTTATAAATTAATTTAAATTCTCATTATTATAATTTTAATATAACACTTAATTTCCTAATATTATTAATTACTACTTTATAAATATTCCAAAGGCATTTGCTCTAATTTGATTTGGGAATCTCTCCATTTAGGGTAAAATTTATCAACTAGTTCATAAAATTTATTCGTGTGGTTCTTTTCTATAAGGTGAATTAATTCATGAACAATTATATACTCAAGACATTCTATAGGTTTTTTTACAAGTTGAAGATTAATCCATATTCTACGTTTTTCTATATTACAAGTTCCCCATTTAGTTTTCATATTTTTAATTCGATATTCATTTGCAGAAATTCCAATATTTTGCTCAATTGGTCCTATTAAATTAGAAAGAGCTCTCTTCAATTCTTTTCTATACCATTCATTAAATGCTCTTTCTTTTGATTTTATTGTCGCTCTTTTAGGAACTTTAAATATGATTTTATTTGGCACTTTGATAATTTCATATTTATTCCCACCCTTAACAACTTCTAACATATATGATTTTCCCCATAAATAATGTGATTCTCCAGAAATATATTTTCTTTGACTCTGTCTTGTTTGTAATTGCATTCGCTCTCTTACTTTTATTATTTCTGGAAGTTTTTTCAATACAAATAATTTGATATCTTCATCTGGATAATCAGCTGGGGAACTTACTGTTACTTTTCCATTAGGAGGAGCAACTCTTATGTATAAATTTTTTAAATTATCCTTTTTAGTTACTTCTACTGAAATACCTCCTATTATATTATTTTTATATTTCATATTCTTCATGTCTTTCTATAATATTAAATATTTCTTCAACATAATTTGATGCTTCATTTTCATCATTATAATATTCTTTTAATTTTTCAAATATAGCTTTTTTTATTAATCTCTGCTTTTGCTGATTATTTTTCCAATCAGTACGTATAGAATTTTTTATTACATTATTAATTGAAATCGCTATTTCCTCATTTTCAAAATAATCGTATAAAGCTCGTTTAGCTTCATTACTTTTAATACTTTCTGGATATTTACCACTATTTTCTGGATGTAAAGTTAAATTTGCTATCTCAACAACCTTGTTTAAATATTCTTCATATTCTAAAGCATCAATACGTCTTTGTTCAATAATTTGTTCAAGCATTTCAGATAACTTTCCATAATATTTTGGGTTTTTATCTATTTTTTTAACGATTTCATGTTTCATGTTGTTAGCTATAGTTTCTGCTTTTGCATTTTTATCTCCTGGCAAATCGTCAACTAAAGTTACTATTGATTCTGATAAGTTTTTTTCAATTAAAAGTTCAACTAAACTCATTTCATTTAATTTACTAATAACTTTTGAATCGTCAGCTTTAATATATGTATCTAGTATATAACGCATATCAGATTCATATGGTTTTAAATCAATATAATCATTACTAGCTAATCGAATCATTTCCTTAACACGATTATATCCGTATATTTTTTTACGGATGTTTTCAACATCTTTTTTAGAATAATTATAATTACTAACTAATTTATCAACACAATTAGCAAATGATCTAGTAAGAGAAGATGTTAAAGAATATAATAACTCTCGTTTGATAATAAATTCTGGATTATCACTTTCTTCATAATTCCCACAGAAATATTTAATGTAATCTGTATCCCTAGGATTATCACCTATATTTTGAAATAAATCACCAAGAGATGCCATTGAACCAACCATTTCAGCTTTTGCTTCATCATAGCGTCCTTTAATTAAACCATCTATATCTTCTTTATCATAATTTTCAAAGGCTTCACTCGTATAATCACTAATTGCTGATTCAAGATTTTTAAATAAATCCATATAATCTACAATATATCCATAATCTTTATCATCACCATCTGGCCTATTCACTCTACAAATAGCTTGGAATAAATCGTGATCACGCATTGATTTATCTATATAAATATATGTTGCAGAAGGAGCATCAAAGCCAGTAAGCAATTTATCAACAACAATCAAAAGCTTCATAGATGCTGGCTCTTTAACAAATTTTTCTTTAGCGTCTTTTTCGAATTCAGTAATTCTTTTCCCATCAAGCATTCGATCATAAACATACTTTTTGTATTCATCTTCACTAGGATGATTTAAATCACTAGTAGCAGTTCTTACACTTGCATCATTGGGTTCAAAAGAAGTTACTACAGCACATTTTGTAAAACCATAACTGTTAAATATATCCCAATATCTGCAAGCTTCATATATACTATTAGCAACTAATAGTGCTGTTCCACGATTATTTTTTAAACGAGATTTTAAATTCATATCAAAAATAATATCAGTCGCAATTTTTTCTAATCTTTGCTTTGAACTATAAAGCATATTCATAGAAGTCCAACTTCTTTTTAACTGTACTTTTGCATTTTCAGTTAATCCTACAGTTTTACTTTCAAACCATAAGTCAAGCTTTTCTTTACTTGATAAATCTTGGTCAACATCACGTGCCTCATATCGTAAATCAAGAACAACTCCATCAGATACCCCTTCATCAAATTTATATGTATGAATATATGGTCCAAAAACTTCAAGACTTGTTTTTTTATCTTTTTTTAATAAAGGTGTTCCAGTAAAACCTATTAAAGTAGCATTAGGCATTATTGTCCTAACTGCATCATGTAATTTTCCTGAATTTGTTCTATGACATTCATCTATAAATGCAACAATATTTCCTTTTGCTTCAAAATTAGGAGGTAAATTTCTTACAAGTTCTTTTAAATATTTATCTATATCAGCTTGAGTTCCAGCATTATGACCATATTTATGAATAAGTGAACATATAATATTTTCTTCCTTTTTATTTAATAAATCGTGTAAATCACTTGAGCTTTTTGCTCTGGCTACACTTTCTCCTACATCAATAAACAAACTTTCAATTTGGTCATCAAGTTCTTCACGATCAGTAATAATAACAACCCTACTATCATCAATATTTTCTATAATCCACTTAGTAAGCCATACCATTATTAGTGATTTTCCAGAGCCTTGAGTATTCCAGATGATTCCACCTTCTTTTTCTATAATATTTTTTCTAGCAGCAATATTAGCAAAATATTGATTGTGTCTAGCCACTTTTTTTATTCCTGCATCATAAATAATAAAATCATGTATAAAAGACAAAAATCTTTCTTTATGACAAAGTGAAATAATTCCATCTTTTAATCTATTATTAGTATGTAATTTTTTTATTTTTGTTGATAATTCATCTTTAGCATTTACATCTTCTTTCCACTTAAGAAAATATTTTTCAGTTGTTTTAATAGTTCCGTATCTTAATCCTTCTGCTTCATTCCCAGTAAAAACCAATTGAACAGTATTAAAAAACTGTTGTATATATTCTTTTTTCTGATTAGTTAAATTTTGCCTAATGCCTTCACCAACACTTACACATGACCTTTTCAATTCAAATACAGCTAATGCTATACCATTTACATATATAACTAAATCTGGTCTTTTTCTAGTACGTCCGTTATAGCAAATAACAGTTACTTCTTCGGCTAAATAAAAATCATTATTATCTATATTATCCCAATCTATATAATGAACAGTTTGACGATTGTTATTATTATCTTTTACCCCTTGTTTACCATATCTTAAAAGAGAATAAATTTCTTTATTAATATTATATAGACTATCTACTTGATTCGTAGCAAGATTTCTTAATTCATAAACAGCAGCATTAATCTGTTCTTGTTTATACCCTCTTTTTTTTAGATTTTTTACAAGAAGTTCTTCTTTTATACATTCATTACTTTGGTCCGAAAGGTTTCCTAAAAAGGTATATCCTAAATCATTAATTAACCATGATTTTACATTATTTTGTAATATTCGTTCTCTATATACATCAACCATTGTTATCTCCTTCCTATACTAATCTAATTCTTCCTGTTAACAAATCATCCATTGCACCTTCTTTGATTTGAATGATTTTATCTTTTTCGCGTTCAAGATTTTCTATTTCTTTATCCATTGAAATAAGAATATCAGCAATAGCTTGTTGTTCTTTAATATCTTTTGGAAAAGATACCAAACACTCCCCTATATCTTTTTTATTTATTTTTATAGGAATTGCGTAATGTAAAGTTCTATCATAAAGTTCTTTTTTAAAATAACTTCCTAAAATATAATAATTTAAAAAATATGGATTAATTTTTATATCTTTTAACAAAGCTAAACTTACATAATACGCAATTGGCTTTTTTGTATTTACAATTGCTGGGGTACCAATATCTCCAATTCTCGTCATCAAAATATCACCATATTCTGGATATACACTAAAATTTCGTATAAAATCAGATTCAGAAATATACTTATCTGTTTCATTTAAATCCTTTATATTTTCTACACTAACAAACGGTATACCTTTATTTGTATAATTTGGAGTTTGATGAGTACCATCATAAATTTTTGAAACATTAGATAATCTCAATGTATCCCAATCTTCTTTAAATCCATCAAGTCTTATCTTTCCTGTAACCAAATCTTCCAATGCTCCATCTCTAATTGCTTTTTTCTTTTCAATTAGATTGTTTAAATTTTTAATATGCTCATCAAAAGTGGATAAAACATTTGAAATTGCTTGTTGCTCATAAATATCTGAGGTATAGTCTACAATAATATTATAAATATTTTTAGGATAAACATGAGGTTGAGCACCCCCTGTTTGCAAGTCATAGATTTCTTTTTGTCTATATAATAATAGATAGTAAATATATCTAATATCATAATTTGGTGCTTCTGATATAGTGCAACAATCAGAAGCAAATATTTTATTATAATGAATATTTACATAACCTGCATTTGCTCCAGAAGCACTTATTGTAACAGTTACTCCAGATCGGTTATATCTATCACAATAATATGCAGGTTCTTTTCCTGCTGATATAACTGGATAACTCCCTTTTATAGCAATTTTTTTTGTAATATATTCTCCTCTGTTAACCTTAATATTAATATCAGAAATTTTTGTTCTAATCCAATCTTTAGGATAGTTTACCATTTATAGCCCATCCTTTCTAAAGCTAAGTGAACTTTATCTCTAGACTTTTTAGTTTCTTCTTCAATTTCATTTAACGTTTTTCTATAACGTTTCGCTATTGTAACTACTTTATTTGAAACTTCATTTAAAACTAAGTCTAATTCATTTGATATATCATTTAATAATCTATTCATCCACTTGTCTTCAAGCAAAATTACTTTTATTTCATCAACAGATAAATCACTATATTTATCTACTACTTTATTATCTAAAGCTGTTTCTTTTTCTTTAATTTCATTTTCTTGAATATCTAATTCATCAACAAGATTTTTATATGAAATTAAAGCTTCATATTCATCTTGATAACTAATTGGAAGTTCAGCATTTGCCCTAGCTTCTTTTATAGCATTTTTAATTTTACCTTTGCCTAATTTCCCATTCTTATTATGAAGTTCATATTTATTTAAATTGTTATTTTCTAAAACAAATTTTTCTGCCTCATCCATACTTTCATCAAATAACTCAATAAGTTTTTCTAAAAGAATAGCATCTTTTGAAACGCGTTTTTCATCTATTTCTTTAATTCTTTTATTAAGATCTGTTTTTGTAATATTATCTTTATCTTCATTTAAAACTTCATTATATATGCTATTATCTCCAGATTCTTCATCAATTAAATTTTGTAGCTCTCCTCTTATCGTTTCTGATTTTTCTCTCATTGCTTCTAATTCTTGAACTTCTATTAAAAAATACTTGCTTTCAATAATTTCTCTAGGAACGAGAAATCCATCAAAAGATTTTATCTTACTCTTATCATCAATTTGTACTGTTTCACCACTAGCATCTGTTACTTTTTTCTGAGCATATTTATACTCAATTTCACATCCTGCTTTATAACCCAAAGATTTAATTATATAAACATCATCTTGAAGTTGTTCATTCCAATAATTTAACAAGCAGTCATAAACATTATAATTATCTAAAATATTAGCTTTTTTATATGAAACTAAAAGTTTATCCGACATTTGTTTAATGAGTTCTTTAGGATTGGTATCTTCATCTATATTTAATAAAGATTCTTTTACTTCATTTTCCCAACTATTAAAAATATTTTGTTTTTCATTATTAATTTCTTTTATTATTTCTGAATCATTAAAAATAATTTTTTCTACCATATCAGGCTCTACAGCCATTTCATAAACATCACTAGAATCTTTAATCAACTTGAAAAGCTTATTTTTTAAATTTGGTGAAATACCCCATAATTTTGATAAAGAATTAATATCATATTTAGGTATCCCTCCATTGAGATGAGAATTAATATTTTGAGGAAGTGTATCATCAATTTTTTGGATATAACGAGATACATTTAGATTTCCTTCCTTTTTTTCAATTTCATCATTACTTACGAATCTTGAATACCCTTCAATTTCTATGCATCCTTTAAAAGTTCTAACTATCTTTTCAATATCTTGTTCTCTTAATCTATTTTTACTACCATCTTTTTTAAACCCTTGACTAGCATCAATAAAAAATATTCCATTTCTATCTTCAGCATTTTCTTTATCGACAATAATAATACAAGCTGGAATTCCTGTTCCATAAAAAATATTTCCTGGAAGACCTACAATACCCTTAATATATTTTCTTTTTAAAATTTCTTTTCTTATAGTTTCTTCTGTGTTTCCTCTAAATAATACTCCATGCGGTAATATTATTCCGGCTTTACCATTATTATTTAAAGCTTTTAAAACATGTAAAAACCATGCATAGTCGCCATTTTTTTCTGGTGGAATACCATAACCATCAAATCTTTTAAATTTATCTTCAGTTGGTTTTATGCCATCCATCCATGACTTATCAGAAAATGGAGGATTCATTACAATAAAATCAAATTTTCTAAGTTCTCCAAATCCATCGAGATATTGTGGGTCTGACAAAGTGTTACCACTTGCCACTTCGCTAGTTCCTTTATTATGAAGTATAAAATTCATTTTAGATAGTCCTGCAGTATCTGGATATTTTTCTTGTGCATATATATCTACAATAGATGCGCCAGTTTCATCTTTTGGAGCTGCATCGGCAGCTCTAATAAGTAACGATCCAGACCCAGCTGCTGGATCATGTATTGTCCACCTTTTATTTGTTTCTTGTTTTATTTTATCAATCCCGATAAGCCTTGCTATTGTTCTAGAAACTTCACTTGGAGTATAAAATTGACCTTTGCTTTTCCCTGATGCTTGAGCAAATTTCATCATAAAATATTCATAAGCATCTCCAATAATATCATCTCCACTTGCAACATTACTCCTAAAATCAATTGCTGGATTTTCAAATATAGCAATAAGTCCAGAGACTTTATCAACTAATTCTTTGCCTTTTCCTAACTCACTAGAATCATTAAAACTTACATCTGGCAAAATACCTTTAAGTTTATTATCTTCTAAAAACTTTTGGATAATAATATCTACTCTTTCTCCAACATCTATTTTACCTTTAGCTTTTATCAAATCATCAAAAGAAGCACCTTCACTTATTATAAATTCTTCATATCTTTGACCTTTATATTTATCTGAAACATACTTAAAAAATAAAAGTAACAATACATAATCTTTATATCTAGATGGTTCAACACCACCTCTCAATTTATTTGCTGCTTCCCATAAAAGAGGATATAATTCCGATTTTTTTACTGCCATATTAAATCACTCCTTTCCTTTTATAAATTCATTTTTCATTTATTTTACCCTTTAAAAACCACTCATCTATATCTTTATCCATTTCTTTAATCAATGAAGAAAGTTCTTTTTTTCTATTATTTATCTCCTTTAATTTAGTTTTAATTGATTTAACAATTATCTCCTCTTTTTCTTTATCTATTATTGGCACTTTCACTTTCTTTAAATTATTCAAACTTATTTGTGAAATCCCTGTCCCTGAATATGCTGCAGATAGTTGTTCCTTTCCTAAATCACTCATCATATATGCAAGTATATAATATGGGTTTACTTTTTCTTTATCTACTCTAATAACCAATAAAGATTGTTCAACTATTGCTTTTCCCTCATTACCTTTTTTATAAATTGCAACACTTCTATTAGAGCCAACTCTTGTTATTAATATATCTTCATCCACCAATTCCTCATACCTTCCAGGCAATTCTAATAAATATTCAAAATCATTTACAAAACCATCCTCTAAATGACTTGTCCTTATCAATTCGTAACTAGTTTTATTTTGAGTTATAATTGAATCTAAATCGCTCCTTCTATAATTTTGACCTCTTATTATATTTGCTATTTCACTTAATTCAATAGAGTTTTCTATATCTGAAATACCATAGTATGAAGGTACTAATCTATCATTATTTACAACTTCACAATTATCAATAATATATCTATAAGGATTGTTTTTATTCAAAATTTTATTTATATCATCATCGGATAAATATTTCACTCTACCATTTTGAGAATAACTATCAGTTGCATCTATAAATTCTATATTATCATTTTTAAAACTTAAAACCATAAGTAAAGATGATAAGCTCGTACAATTGAGCAAACGACTTGGAAGTTCTATAATTTTTTCTATATATCCATTTTCAATAGTTTTTCGCCTTATTTCTTTATCTAAATATCCATTTTCAATAGATTCTGTAACTAACATTATTGCTTTTCCATCATTACTCAAATGTTGCATAGCTAAATATATATAATACCAATTAGTATCTCTTACATTAGTCATATCTTTTAAAAAATCTGGTTTTAAATAAGCAATTTGCTCTCTTATTCTTTCATCTCTCCAAGGTTGTTGCATAGTAACTAAATCATACTTTGCGTTAGGGTTTTCTTTTGAAAATTCAAATTCAAAATTGTTTATAAGTTCTATTTCATATCCTTTATTTTTAAGTTTATATAAATCTGTTCTAATCATTAATATTACATACATGTTTTTATATGGTTCTATAGCTGTAATTTTTTTTATTCCTTTATCTGCCATCCTTATTATATTAGAACCAATCCCACTGTAGAATTCAATTGCTGAATTCACTTTTGATACGTCAACTGTTTTTAATGCTAGTGTTGTTACTGATTCTGGATTTCTTTCATTCATAGTAACTTGACAACTAACTTTTGGCTGAATATATCTATCTATATAGATTATCGTATTTAAAATAGATTCTTTATCAAAATTATTTATGATTTCTCTATCAATTACTTCATATCTATTTTTATTAAAATTTATATAAATAAATTCTTTAATTTCACTTGATATATTTTTGTCAATATATTCTAATATATTGTTGACTAAAATATCTTTTTCTAGCCTTATATAAGTTAAAAATAAATATACAACTAATTCCTCAACACTATAATTTTCTACATTAATAACTCTTCTAAATAATTCACTATCAATCATATTACCCTCCTAATTTGTATAAAATTAACTTTTTATAATTTAAGTATAACATTAACTTTTTTTATGTCAAGTATAATATTAACTTTTTTTATTTTCGAAAATAAAAAAGCGGTTTAATCAAACAATAAAGACCGCCAATATTTTAATTATTTTTAAAATTAATGTTCATTCACTTTTTCTTTCTATATATATTTATCGGATTACCTTTTTCATCTTTCCATTCAACCCATCCATTATTAGATTTTCCTATAACTATCCAGCCTGCATATGATGGAGAATTACAAAGTATGTCTTCTTGCAAAATATTATTAACTATATTTGCATTTTTTCTGATATCTGGAACATAGCCTTTATGTGTTATCGGAGCACATACACTTCCTTTTAAAACATAAAATTTTCCATCTTTCATAATAGCTTTACCAGCTGTTTTCCCAAAACCTTTTACAATACGTTCTAAATAATATGTTCCTTCCGGTACAAAACTTAATTCAACTTTACCAGTTATGTTTTCTGTTGATTCTTCGAAAATATTATCTTGTGTTCTATCTTTTGGATAAATTTGTTTCCCTCTAAAAGATGATAACAATTGAATAACCAAATCAATATCTAATGCAAAAAGCTCTGTATTTGGAACATTGCTTTTGCTAAAAATTTCATGCAACATCTTTTCTTTTTCATCATAATCTGAAACTTCTATTGCAATCGCTCTTTTTAAACCAACAACATTAGAATATCCGTTTCTTTCTAAATGATACATTCTCGATTCAAAATTTTCACTTCCTGTTTTCCCTATTTTAATTAACCCTGGAACAACAGTTGTCATTACATAAATAATCCCTTTTGCCATTTTTTTCACCTATCTAAAAATCTACCATATATATCCCTATAGATATCTTATAATAATTTCCTAGTTTTTTTATTGTCTTAACTTTTGCNATTAATAACTTTCCTGCATCCATTAATCTAGAAAATATTATATTATCTACTTCTGGTATATAACCTAGTTTAACTTTATCTTCATTTAATACTAATATAGCTTTACTATCAAATACATTATCTTCTCTTTTAAGTATTAATTTATCATTTATTTTTACTTTATCAAAAACACTTTGATCTTCTATATGAGAAGTTCCTGCTATATAAGTATCAAATAAATGAATTTCATTAGTTAATGGTTTTATTAAATCACCAACAGATTTATCCTTAATTGTTTCTACAAGGTCTGTTTTCTTTTTATCTATTTCATACTTCATGAATATAATCCTTCTATCTCAAACTTAGAATATATTTCTTTTAATTCAATAATATATTCTTTAAATTCTTCAATTTTAGATTTATAATCATTTATCACTTCTTCAATTTTTTCTTTATCTTCTAATATATATCTATATGTATAAGGTTCATTATTTAATATATGTTCTATTTCAAATTTAATTTCTGTAATTCTTTTATCAATATTATCAATATTGAAATCTTCTAAATCAATACTATTATCATCTAAATACTTGTTAATAAGAACTGCTAGTTCAATTATAGATTTAATATCATTAAATCTATAAGCAAGTACAACACGATTCCAAAGTTCTTTTATTTTTTCATCTTTTGCAAGATCTGGTCTTCTATCAGGATGTATTAACTTTGCAAGTTTAAAATACATTTTTTTAATTATATTAACATCTTCATCACTTGCTGTTTCTGCCTCTTTTGCAAATTTCACATCTGATATAACCTTATTTAAGTCATCATAATATGTCTTCATATGAGTATCAATATGCTCATTTAACTTACTTAAAATGATTGGTTTATCACTATTTTCTTGCATATTACAATAAGCAATCATTTTTTTATATTTGATTGCTTCTACTTGCAACTCAAAAAGCTCAATAATATACTCACCAAAGGTTTGACTAAATAAAAGATCATATTGAGTTTCATCCCTAAGTAATCTATCTCTTTGATTGATTAATTCTTCATATTCATCAAATTTTGAATTTTCTATTTTAATTATTTCAGTCATAAAATTATCCCCACTGTATTTATTATATACTTTATAAATTATTAATTCATTAAGGCTTCATTAAATAAATAATTAAAAACACACTTTAATAAAAGTGTGCCAGTTTGTTGACAAAGTGGTACTTTTAAAATAGAGTATCACTTTTTTAAATGTTGAATCTAAAAAATTAATAATATACTCATAAAAATTAAATGAAAATG
>JGI24712J26585_10002708_pt1 | contig 14298 bp, 14 predicted proteins | sample BioPla3DNA2_FD_26585 | JGI IMG/M metagenome (IMG submission 26585) | reverse complement strand
TGGCGTCTGTCGGTTTCGAGCTGGATTCACGCCCCTTTAAGCCACACGTGACGCTTGCGCGCCAAATCCTCGAGAAAATCACAATCACGGCTCCCCAGCCTTTTAGCGAGATGGTTCGCTCCATTGAGTTGATGGAATCGACTAGAATCGACAGCAGATTAACGTATGTGCCGCTCTTTCGAGCTGAAAGTCGATGAGTTCTTATCTCTCACTAAAACGACATTCCCCGGGGAAAAGCGTCTTTGTTCCTCATTTGTAACGATTTTCCTTTGCGAAGGAGTTTTTTCTTTCACAAAAACGATTTTGCTGTGCGAAGGAGCTTTTTTCTTATCTAAAACGAATTCCCCCGGGAAAGGAGTCCCTCTCTTAGAAAAAACTTTGTTTTCTCTGTCCGGCTATAAACTTTTTCGTTGAAAACACAATTTTGATCTCGCGCACTCGATCGTTTACAAGTAATCATGTCGATTCATTGGTAGAATAACGATACAGCGACACACGAGAAAAGTATCACTTAAGGAATAATCTCCGTGCTGAACGTATGAGAAAATGGAGAGCGAAGAGGGTTTGCTCATGTCGAAACGAGTTTCTTTTGAAAATGACTACAATACGGGATGTCATCCGCGCATTTTGGCTGCATTGTCGAAGACAAATGACGAACGGACGACGGGGTATGGGCTTGATCGGTACAGCGATGAAGCGCGCGGACTGATAAAAGATGCATGTCGTGCCCCGACCGCCGACGTGCATTTCCTCGTCGGCGGGACACAGGTCAATTTAATCGTTGCCGCAGGTGCTCTGAAGCCATGGCAGGGAGTTATTTCCGCCGAGACAGGCCACGTCAATGTGCATGAAGCGGGTGCGATCGAAGCGACCGGTCATAAAGTGCTCGTTGTCGAATCAAAGGACGGTCTCTTGTCGGCGGACGCGATCGATCGTTACTGCCAATCGTATCGCGACGACCCGACGGCGGAGCATATGGTGCAGCCGGGGATGATCTATCTCTCGCAGACAACGGAGCTTGGAACGGTTTACCACCTTAAAGAATTGCGGGCGATCAGGCAAGTCGCCGACCGATGGGGCTTGACGTTGTTTGTGGACGGCGCGCGTCTCGCTTCCGCCTTGGCGATTGAAGAGACAGAGATCGACCTGCCCGCACTCGCAGAGCTCGCAGATGTCTTTTCCATCGGCGGCACAAAATGCGGAGCTCTCTTTGGCGAGGCCGTTGTGATCATAAAGGACAGCCTGAAAAGTGATTTCAGGTCGCTTGTGAAGCAAAGAGGCGGACTGCTTGCGAAGGGGCGACTACTGGGCGTTCAGTTCAGAGAACTCTTTCGCGACGGGCTGTACATGGAAATCGGGCGCCACGAGAATGATATGGCGGCGGCATTGGCTGCGCAGTTTAGCGTGCGAGACTTCGAATTCTATACTCCGCCCACGAGCAACCAGCTATTTGTTCTGATGGATGAGAGTGAAGAAAAGTATTTCTCAGAGCGTGCCGTGTTTGAACGCATCGGAAAGCAGAAGGATGGGCGCAGAATCTGCCGTTTTGTCACGTCTTTTTCGACGGAAAAGACAGAAATTGACGCATTATTTGCACAATAGAGAACATATGTTCGCAATGGGGCATGGTACAATTAACGAGTTATCAATCGTAGATCGACTCCGACCGTTCGATTTCCCCAAAGAGTCGANAAACAAGTAGTAAGAGGAATGTTATGAGCGTAGTGATCGCAGTTGCCAACCAAAAAGGCGGCGTCGGCAAGACGACGACGTGCATCAACTTGGTGGCGGCTCTAGAGGGGCAAAGAAANCGTGTACTTCTCGTCGACATGGATCCTCAGGGGAATACGACGTCGGGATTAGGCATCGATAAAAAAACTCTCCCGCACACAATCTACGATCTGCTTGTCGGCAAGGTGCAAGACGTTGGACAAGTACTTGTCAAGGCGAGGCCTAAGCTNGACCTTCTCCCCGCGAACATCAATCTCGTCGGTGCTGAATTGGAGCTCGTTGAGATGTTTCCTCGTGAACAACAGCTAAAAAACCATATCGCGACTGTCCGTGATCGATATAATTACATCGTAATCGACTGTCCGCCGTCGCTCGGGCTGTTAACGGTGAATGCGCTTACTGCGGCCGATGCCGTTTTAGTTCCCGTTCAGGCGGAGTATTATGCACTTGAGGGGCTCATGCAGCTCATGACGACGCTCGGGCTCGTGTGCAAATCATCGAATCCCGACTTGCGACTCGCGGGCGTCTTTATCACGATGTTCGATTCGAGAACACAGCTCTCAAAGCAGGTGCGCGACGAAGTTGAGTGGTATTTTCGCGAAGATTTTCTCAAGACAATCATCCCGCGCAATGTGCGCTTAAGTGAAGCGCCGAGCTATGGCGCGACTATTTTCGAATACGATAAACGGTCAAAAGGCGCGAACGGATATCGCCTTTTGGCGCAAGAGTTGACGAAGCGTCTGGAGAGTCAAGCTTGGAAAGACGGAACGATCGGGCGCTTATAATGCGCAGAAGCCCCCTCGCATGGCAGATCATGCGCACGGAAAGAGATCGGAGCAGATGAAAATGAATGATGAAATGACACAAATGAAATCAAGACGCGGTTTAGGCAAGGGACTCGGCGCTCTTTTCGAGACGGTGCCCCAAGAAGAACAAACGACAAAGTCCGAACGGATTGTCGAGTTGAGCATCAACAGGTTGGAGCCCAACCACGAACAGCCACGACAGGATTTTGATAAGGACCGCCTCGACGAATTGACGGAATCCATTCGCGACCAAGGCGTTATCTCGCCCATCATCGTGACACCGACTTCGTCTTCCGACCGCTACATGATCGTGGCGGGAGAGCGCCGCTGGCGCGCCGCCCGCGCCGCCGGTCTGCAAACGATCCCCGCAATTATTCGCGAATTAACGGACGCGGAAGCGCAGCGTCAAGCCCTGATTGACAACGTGGTTCGTCAAGACCTGAACACCATCGAAGAAGCCGTCGCATTCGATCAGTTGATCAAACAATACGATATGACGCAGGAAAGCTTGGCGACAGCGATCGGCAGGAGTCGTTCTGCCGTCACGAATACGCTGAGACTGCTCAATCTGCCGGAGAATATACGTGATATGGTGCGTCGCGGTGAGTTATCGTCGGGACATGCGCGTGCATTGTTGGCGTTGTCCGACGCGAGCGCTCAAAGTAACGCCGCCGCGGTGGTCCTCGCAAAACAGTTAAGCGTCCGCGACACGGAGCGCTTAGTCAAGGAAATCAATGCGCCGCCCGCGCCGCCGGTACCGCGCACACCGGACGATGAACGTAAAGACCTCCATGTCCGTGCCGTAGAAGAACAGCTACGCCGCTCGCTCGGCACGAAAGTCACGATTCAGGATCATAAGACAGGGCGTGGGAGCATTGTCATACGCTACCATTCAGCGGATGAATTGGATCGACTTCTTGAATTGTTGACGAGAGAGTAAGGTCCGGTTCGCAAGCTAGACGGAGTCCAGCAATCGACAGCATGCCCACACGCGTCATCGGCGCGTAAGACAGAGAGACTACTTGACAGCACGGGAGACAAAAAACATGTGGGAACTTCTGAAGAAACGTTCGGCAAACCGCCGAAAAGGGACGTTGCTCGAGGAGCGAGAGCGGGCGACAGAGCGAAAGCAACGCCTGCTGGCGTTTCTCCTCCCTGTTCTCGCGTTCTACATCGGATTCGCGGCACATGGTCTCTGGCCGGTCGGAAATCGCCACCTCTTGGCATACGATCTATATCACCAATACGCGCCGTTTCTCCTAGAATTAAAAAGGAAAATCCTCTCTGGCGACACGCTATTCTATTCGTGGGCGGGCGGCTTGGGCGTCAATTTTTATAGCTTGTTTACATATTACGTCGCCAGCCCGTTGAACATTCTCACCATTTTCTTCCCGGATCAGAACATCACGGAAGCCGTCATGCTCTTGACGCTCCTGAAAATCGGCTTTTCAAGTCTGTTTTTCCGCGAGTTTCTGTGCGGGGCATTCCGCAAAAGCGACCCGTTGGCGTCTCTCTTCGGCTCCTTCTATGCATTGTCGGCATGGGTATACGCTTATAGCTGGAATATCATGTGGCTCGATACGCTCGTGTGGTTCCCTCTTGCGGCATTGGGACTGGTGCAACTCGTGCGTGACGGTAAAGCGCGGCTTTTCGTCTTCAGTCTGACACTCATGCTGGTGACGAATTATTACACCGCCTTCTTCGGGTGCGTTTTTCTGTTCTTCTACTATTTCGTGCTACGAGTTCAGTTCAAACGGCCATTTTCGCGATATGAAGTTAAGTCGCGTTGGTCCGAGCCGTTGGTCGCGTTTGGTAAATTCGCCGGTTTCTCCGTGCTGTCGGCGCTTCTCGCAGGTGTCGTATTGTGGCCGACAGCAAAGGCGTTGGCAATCACTTCGGCCGCGAATGACGCCTTCCCTAGGGGCTTTACGTTCACGCAAGCGTTTTTGGATACGCTCGGCAGAATGACTCCGCTTCGCAGTCCGAACATTATGTCGGGGCTACCGAACATTTATGCAGGCATAGCGGCGCTTCTCCTGCTACCGGCGTTTTTTGCCGATAAAAAACGGCCGCGGACGGTGCGCCTCGCATACGGCGCGCTACTCGCGTTCTTGTTTTTCTCTTTTCAATCTCGCACCCTGAGCTTCCTGTGGCATGGAGCCCACTACCCGAACTCACTCGATTTCCGCTACGCTTTCGTATTCGTTTTTCTTGTGCTTGCCATGGCGTATCAAGCGGTAGGAGACGAGCTTGCTCCTAAAATGAAAACGATCACTGCAGGCGTTGTGCTTATCTTTATCTTGCTCCTCGTTGAACAGAAACATCTGCTGAATGATACGCTTTCGCACTGGCGGCTTACGACGTTTCTCGTCTTTTCCGTCGGCTATTTGATGATTGTTGCCGACATCCGAAAGCCCTTCCGTCGTGTAGATCTTTGGGACAAGAGAATCGACGGGCAGCCGGAGAGCACATCGCTTCTGCAGCGAGGAACCAGTTATCAACTGTTTGTCCGAGAAGAATATCGCAGGTGTCGAGGTCTTGTCGATCACGCAAAGATTGCTTTAGGAATGTCTAAACGCGCAAAACAGGAGGAAAGAAAATCTGACGATCGGAAAGCGAGCGGATTGCTGAACGAACAGCCGCCTGTGTCTCTTCGAAGGCTCTCAGCGTGGAAGAGGTTGTGGCACCAAAGGCAAATCAGGCGCAAGCAACTGCCCGTCCTCGATAAACGGATACGTTTCGGGGATATCCGTTATCACCGCGCGTTGATTCTCCTGTTCGCGTTCATGTTGTTGGAAGTGTTGTTCCACGCGATTACGAGCGCCGCGCTCTACCAGCAAGTCGCTCCGCTAGGCGATCGCCAGTACTATACGAGCAACCCGTATGCGACGGAGGTCTATGAATACGTTGCGGCGTTGAAACGCGAGCACAAGGGTCGACCGTGGCGCGCGGAGACTCTCCCTGATACGTGTGTCAACGACCCTTTCCTGTTCGGAACGAATGGGCTCTCGCTCTTCGCCTCGCCATACCCACAGGCTCCTATCGATTATTTTTCCGACTTGGGCTACCCGACAAACGGCGTCAACAGCATGCAATATAAAGAATCGACGATCGTTATGGACAGCATTTTGTCGATCAACCACCTTATTGTTAGAAATGGCAGGGTGTTCGATGATCGCACGCGGACACTTGTCGCGACGGGAGAAGAGACGAGACTGTATGAAAACCAGGATGCGCTACCCTTCGGCTTTTTTGTATCGTCCGATGCAGGATATCTCGATAGTGAGATGCTTCCGGATGATCATCTCGACGTTCAAGGGCAACTGCTGCGCGCTCTAGGTGGCGAAGCGAATGTGTTCATCAAAGATTCGTTCGTACCGTGGGGGTTGGAAGGGTGTTTCGTCGAACCTTCGTACGATCCGTATTCGTTCCATGTCGTGCGCGAGAAGGGCAATAACGAATGGGCTTTTCTTGTATACGATGTCCCCGAGGACGGCATCTACTATATTACGTGGGAGGATTATTCAGTCGGTATCACGTACAGTAACGGATTTGTCGGGGATGATCAGTTCTTCCAGTTAGGCGGTAGCAAACGCGGGATCGGTGATGTTGGTTTTCTGGAAGCGGGGACGAAGCTTCATTTTCGAATCAGCATGAGTTCGGAAAATGCGGTCGAAGGAGAGTTTCGCGCTTGTGTGTACANGCTTGACGAAGAAGCGTGGAACGTTTCACGCAAAAGACTTGCAGCGTATCCGCTCAAGCTCGACTCTTTCGGATCCGGTTCTTTTGACGGGACGATCACTGCCCCTGAGACAGGCTACCTCTTCCTTCCGACGACGATCAATCCCGGATGGACGTTCAAGGTTGACGGCCAAGTGACGGAATCGATGGCGATTCGAGATTGCTTCATCATTGTGCCTCTCAGTGCGGGAGAACACACCGTATCGGCGCGTTTCGTTCCGGTCGGTTTTGGGACGGGCATTCTGATGACCGTTGCGGGACTTATCACTATTGCTGCCTACGCAGTCTTGAAGCGCTATAAAAAACGAAATGACAAGATAAACAGAGAAGAAAAACGCCTACAGCAAGATGCGCGCCCGCCTGCTCTCCTGTAAATGTTGCGGTGGGAAAATCGCCGAAAGGCGATCACGAACGCAACGGCGGGCAGTACGCGGAGCGGCCTTGGCAAACACAGTGAGGAAAAAGAATGTGTATGCGACACGTGAACATCGTGGCGCCAATGTTGTATCATTAAGAGTAGTTGAAACGCGATTCCTGTACGACAACGTGCAAAGATAGGAGAATGCTCATGGAAACAGTCGTTAAATATCGTTTTGACCAAAAAATGGTCCCTTTTGTAAAACAGCTCGACATCAAGACGGCGTTGTTCGGCTATGACAAGACGGATGTTTATAACAAATTTAAAGATTTGTTGGTTCGAGCGCGCGAGGTGTCTCAAGAGCTTTTAGCTGAGGAATATCGCACCATCGAACANATGAAAGCGGAGCTGTTTGCAGCGGCTGGAGATCCTGTTAAGTTGGAGGCGTTTCATGCAAAATGGAGTCCACAAGATCCGATACCTGACATCGAACATAAAAGCGATGAAGAACAGACGGACGGAGAAGGTCGTCTCATCGAATCGGACGATAGTGCCTCGGAAGAGGACGCCGAATTGGATCCTCCGGCAGCCATGAGTGCCACAGCTGCTGTATCTGGCGAATACATAGCGGAGCCGGGATCGCAACTTGAAGAGCTTCAAACGGAGCTCGATTATTACAGAGAGCGTGAAGAAGAACTTAACCGCACGGAAGACATTCTCCGTGAGGCGCGCCTCGAAGGCGAAGCGATCGTCCATTCTGCCCAAGTGCGTGCCGAACAAGAGCTGTTCCTATACAGAGCCAAGCGTCGCGATGAGGAGAAGGCATTCCAAGAAGCCATCAAGGGGCTTGAAGCGCAAAAAGAACAGCTCGAAGAAACATGCATGATATACCGGAACTATATCGCTGAGGGTTGTGACCTTTTCGATCAGATGAGGGAATACACTATGCGGTTTACCCCGCCCGTATCATCCGATAGCGATTGATCGCGGTCGGAAGGTGAGTTCGTTGATTAGATATACGACATAAGAGGACGTCGGGCGAACTGATCTCGGGTTGCCCACTCGTGAATTAATTAATAAATTACACTCTCGTTCCGGATGATTAACAGGATTTTCGTACGATGGAATTGTTCGCCGGACGGGAGTTTTCGTGCTGAATAATTCGCCTAGAAGACTAATGATGAGATAGCATTTACGATGATGAATCACAGGAGGTCGTGCAACGCCGTGAGAGTTTGTGCTATGAGAGAAGTGGTCAAGCGCTACAAGAAAGTAGTCGCGTTGAACCGTTTTAATTTCGAAATTAATGAGGGCGAAATTGTAGGGCTTCTCGGCCCCAACGGCTCGGGGAAATCGACCGCCATCAATTGTCTTCTGGGTCTTCTTTCTTTTGATGAAGGCGAGGTCGAGGTCTTCGGACGTCGCGTTTCTCCCGACGATATGGATACAAAACAGCGGATCGGATTTGTTCCACAGGATCTTTCCTTTTTTGCCGAATTGTCGGTGACCGATAACATCCGTTATTTTGCGGGTCTGTACGAACAAAACAACGCCAAGCGCGATGAGATGGTGCGCGAGGCGATTGCATTCGTCGGGCTTGAGAAATATGCGAAGTTTGCCGCCAAAAAGTTGTCGGGCGGCTTAAAGCGCCGTCTCAACATCGCTTGCGGCATTGCCCATCGCCCGGAATTCATTATGTTCGACGAGCCTACCGTCGCTGTTGACGCGCAGAGCCGCAACTTCATTCTCGAAGGCATCAAGGAGATGAATCGGAATGGCTCAACGATTCTCTATACGACGCACTACCTCGAAGAAGCTCAGGAGTTGTGCGATCGGATTGTAATCATGGACGAAGGGCGCAACATGGCGTCCGGGACGCTGGAAGAACTGATCGACCTCGTCGATCCGACGGAAGCGGTTCACCTCTTTCTTACTGATCCGTCAGATGCCGCGCTGAAAATGATTGCGGAGATCCCCGGTGTCGTTGATGTCTCGGAAGAGAACGGTAAAACCGTCATTATGCTAACGCCTCCCGGGCAGCATCTTTCCACCCTGCTAGAAGAACTCAAAAGACACGAGATATATTACACATCCCTTTACAGTGAGCTCCCGACATTGAATGATGTATTCCTGAAGCTGACGGGGAAAGCGTTGAGGGACTAGCACGTGAAGCGGTTTTTCTCTCATGTGGCGCTCAACGTGAAGATGAGCCTCAAGGACAAAGGTTCTTTGTTCTGGAGTTTCATCTATCCCATCTTGCTGCTCACACTCATGGCTGTCGCCTTTTCCGGACTTCAGGCAGGGCAAAAACCTATCGCGGTTGCAGTCGAATCGGGGCATCCGTTTGCAGGTGCGTTACAACAGATCGATATTCTCNACGTCCAGAACGTAGGAGGTGATGAAGCACTCAATTTGCTGCGTGACAAAGATGTCGACGGCATCTTTCGGGCGGACTGCACGCTTCTCGTGCGCGGAGAGGGCATGAACGAAACGATCCTGCGCGAGATCGGGTCTGAATTGAAGAAAGCGGGCTCTGTCTATGCCGCCGGTCGCTCGCTCGATTTTACGAAGCAATATGTCGAACGAGGCGACCAGAAAGANGGCATGCTGTACGTGACCTTGAGTTCGTCGCTTGGGATGTTTGCGTTGTATGGATATTTCGCCGGCATCAGTATCGTTCACCACATACAAGCAAATTTGTCGCCACTCGCCGCTCGCCTCTCGACCACGCCTATTTCGCGTCTCTCTTACGTAAGCGCGGGTCTTGTCTCGGGTGTCGCGATGAGCTCTCTGCAAACAATAAGCCTTCTATTTTATCTGAAATGGGTATGGAAGGTCGATTATCTCGCGGATCCGTGGAGGACATTACTCCTCGTGCTGGCTGCAGGTTTTTTCGGCATAGCGGTGGGCTATTCATCGGCGCTTCGAACCGGTGGCCTCTCAAGGCGAAAGTTCCACTCGGCATCTCACTCATGCTCCTGTTGAGCGCCGCTTCAGGGATGATGGGTCCACCGTTACGTCTCTTTATCGAGAAAAACCTCCCGTGGCTCAATCGATACAACCCCGTCAACATGATCAGTCGCACAATTTATCGTCTCAATGTGCTCGAGTCTACGAAGGAGTTCTCGGAGAATGTTGTGATTTTCTTTGTGGCGGGAGTTTTTCTGTGTATCGCGTCTCTCCTGTTTATGCGCAAACGACAATTCAAGAGCCTGTGAGAACGTGTGATGTCATGAGCCGCCACAGAGAACCAGAGCACATAAAAGGATGACAAAAGTTAACCTGTGATTGCAAAGAAACCTGCCAAGATGACGAAAGACAATTGGTGAACGCAAAGAAACCTGCCGGGACGACGAAAGCCAATCACGAAAGCCAACCGGAGATTGCAAAGAAACCTGCCGAGATGATGAAAGACAACCGGTGAACGCAAGGAAGCCTGTCGAAACGACAAGAGCCAAACAGTGAGAGATAAACATGACGGTACTTAAGACTTACATGAAATTGCTTGTGAAGAACGGCGTTGTCGTTCTGCCGTTTTTTCTCATCTATATGATCTTGGCTCTCCTTATCGGACAAAGTTTCGGAGGCGACTCTTCCCAGGTGTTCCAACCGACGCAGATGGATGTCGTCATTTCAGCTTCTGAGAATGATCAAGTGGACGACTTTGCGTCATGGCTGGAGAGCCAAGGTCACAACGTCGCGCGTAAATCGTTGACGGAAAAGGAAGCACGAGAAGAAATATTTCTGGAGCGTATCGAGGCAGCTTACTTGTTTCCCGATACTACGGAAGAACTTCCTATTGTACTCGCCGATCAAAAGTCGGGCGCAGGCTATTATGCGGGCTCATTGGCGGAGACGTTTTTTCGATACCATGACGCTTATCGTCTAGAAGACGGCTCAATCGATCGCACCGCTCTTTTCGAGACACTCTCACAAAAGATGCATGTTGAAATTGACATCATGAATGATGCCGACGGGTCAGAGGGCGATGTCGGGTCGGTTGTTGCCGCAATGTCCGGGGCGGCATATGTCTTGTTAGCTGTGTCGCTCAGCGTCCTTCCGCTCGTCAATGAGGCTTTCACGCGTCCCGGCGTCTTCGAACGCTCAATCGGCTCCCCGTATAAGTCAAGCAAGCGCGTTCTTGAATTGTACCTAGGGTCGGGGATCGTTGAGTTCGTTTCTGCCGCCGTGCTTTTCGGTTTTTCGTTGTTCACAATCCATCGCCACGCCACAGCTGGTCAAATAGGTCGCGTTGCTTTGAACTACTCGGCTTACGTACTCTGTGTGTTATCGATCGGCAACATCGTTATGAATCTGACGCGCAACCGCGCCGCCATCTCTGCGATCAGCACGTCTTTTCGCTTGGTCTTTCATTTATTTCCGGTGCATTTGTCCCGCAGGAGCTTGTCAGCGAGTCCGTTCTTAATGTATCCAAAGCATTCCCAATGTATTTTTTCATCCGCGCGAATCGCAATTCTCTTGTTTGGGAAGCAATGGTGCCCGATATCTTGATGCAATTGGTCTTTTTTACGGTGTACGTTGTGATCGCTTTCGTGTTGCAGCGTTTCGCCGGTCGCTCGCGCAAGACAATAAAAACTGCGACTTCATTGGCAAGCGACATCGGCGCTTAGTCTGTTCGCCGGTCGTGCCGCACGGATATGCATAGCACACGGCGCGTAAGCTCCATTTTGCATTTTCCCCCAAAGTGCAAATCGACCTCTGCGCCTAAATCGAAGTCGGTTTCATCGCCAACCGGTCGTGCCGCGAAAACAGCCGAGAATTTGCTAAAATAATGAGACCGCATGCGGCGCACGTGGGAAGCCCTCTTTAAGGATGAGCCCGCAGGTGCAGCACGGAGTCACACTCTTACGTGATGAGACCGCAGGGAGCGTGGAAGCGCGCACATGAAGATGAGCCCACAGGGTGGCGCGGAGGCACGCTCTTAAAGATGAGTCCGCAGGTGACGCACGGAGTCACACGTTTACGTGATGATGCCGCAGGGAGCGTGGAGGCGCGCTCATGAAGATGAGTTCGCATATGGCGCGGAGGCGCGCTCTTAAAGATGAGCCTGTGGGTGGTGCGCGAAGGCGCACTCTTGATGATGGAGAGAAATCTAGGTGGATCGACAAATTACGTATCGCGAAATAGTATTCCAAAGCGCTGACTATGACCAGACATTGCTTCTCAGGCATGAAATTCTGCGTGCGCCTTGGGGTCAATCAATCGCAGAAGACGACCTGTCCGGCGAAGTCGACGATTTTATCTGCGGAGCGTTCGATGGACCGAGGCTGATCGGCATGGCGACTCTACAGAATTATGAGGCGTCGCTCATGAGATTGCGTTATATGGCGGTTGATCCTTCATACCGCGGCTCAGGAATCGCTACACACATCGCGCACGTATTAGAGGCGAGAGCGCGGGAAAACGGCAAGAAAGGAATATTCCTGACGGCGCGGATGAGTGTTGTTCCTTTTTACGAAAAGCTCGGCTACCGCATCTGCGGTGAACCGTTCCTCCCTGATCACATTGCGATTGAACATGTCGGCATGACACTTTACTTCTAAACCATTCTAAACAAATACGACAGGGTCTGATTTATTCCTATTCACTTTTTTGCCAAGCACCTTCGGTAGCGTAAAAACTGCGACGACAAAGTCTAAAGATTCTTCTCTCTTCTGTCGAACATCTCCCATATCATAAAGAAACAAAGAAGGTANGGCTTGTTTTTCTTTTCCTGCTTTCTCATCGGGCTCCTTCTGCACCGCGATTTGTCTCAGTCGTACAATATTTTTCCCTCATAAAGTCGGATTCATGTTGGCCTATATATTTGCTAAAATGATGCCACTCACTACTACTGGCAGCAATCGATAGTTTTGTGTTTGCTTTGCTTGTGTCTGAGTGNACAGGAGGATGCATACGATGACATCAACCGTTTTACAGGAGATGCTGATTGCCACGGCGGTCGTCGGCGTATTTCTTTTCATCGGAGCTTTTCTGAGAGCGAAGGTGCCTCTCTTCCGCCGGTGGATGCTTCCGGCATCGGTGATCGGAGGAACGATCGGGCTNCTGCTCGGTCCGGGCATCTGGGGACTTGGCGCGCCGCTGCCGTTCCCGGACGATTGGATGACCTTTTGGGCGGCATTGCCCGTCGTGTTGATTGTCCCCGTTTTTGCGGCGGCTCCCCTGGGCATGTTTATGGAGCCTGGCGGAAAAAAGCGCGGTTTTGGAGAGATGCTCCCCACTGTTCTGCTCATGACAGGCATTTTTTCGCTCGGCGGTTCCATGCAGTACGTTACGGGCTTCGGAGTCAACTTGGCGATCACGGCGATTCGACCGGAAACCGGCTTGTACCGCACGTTCGGGCGTGAGCTCGGTGTGGGCTTTGCCGGAGGTCACGGCACGGCGACAGCTCTCGGAAGTATTTTGCAGGACTTCGGACTTCCCTGGTGGCAGACATCCCAAGGCGTCGCGCTGACGACGGCGACCGTCGGACTCGTTGGCGGCATGTTCTTTGGCATTCCTGCTGATCAATCGCGCGATGAAGCGTGGCGAAACGCATTATCTCGGCGGCAAAGGCGAGTTACCGCGCGACATGCAACAGGGCTACACGAAAGACATCGCCAAACAGAAGAGCCTCGGTCGCGAGACGATGTACAGTAGCTCAATTGAAACATTCACCGTCCATATCGGCATTCTGTTCCTGGCGTCCGGTCTTGCCTACTTGCTGAGCCGGCAAATGCGCGTATGGATACCAGATCTCTTTTTGCCCGTCTGGTTCTACGCACTGCTGATCATGTACGTGCTCAACTTCTTCATGCTCAAGCTCAAGTTGAATTGGGTCATCGATACGAAGGTCAAATCACGTATCACCGGCGCGCTTTCCGACTTTGCCATCACTGCGGCGATGATGACGATGCCTATTAAAGCAATCTCGCAGTTTGTCGTTCCCATCATCATCATGTGCGTGATCGGTTTCATCGTTACATATTTCTTCACATTCCCGCTTTTCAAAAAGGCGTTCAAGGACAGTTTCGCCTTCGAGCGCGCGATCATGTCGTGGGGCGTCAACACGGGCGTGATGATGACCGGCATGACGTTGCTTCGTGTCTGCGACCCGGAATATGAGTCGCCCGTCATAAGCGATTTCTCGATGGGATTCGCGCTGATGAGTATTTTCTCGCTCGTGATCAGCCCGATTGACTACAGCTTTCTCGCCAAAGGATCGACCGCCGCGAATTTCTTCTGGAACATCGGTGTCCTCGTTTTCTATGCGGCAGTGGCAGCTATCGGCTATGCCCTGCTCGTTAGGAACAGAAAAAAGGGAGGCGAGCCGAAGTGAAAATAGACGTCCATGTTCACATCACGCCGCCCGACTTGATTAAAGACTGGGAGCAATACTCGGTCAAGGAGCCATATTTCAGGATGCTCTCCGAGAGCCCCGTCAACAAATTCGCGACGGCGGAACAGGCCGTCGAAGCGTTGGAAGCGGACGGATTCGACATGGGCGTCGCTTTTGGCTTCGGGTTTCAGGACATGGGACTCTGCCGTTACGTTAACGATTATGTCATCGAAAAGACGCGAGAGTTTCCCGACCGCCTGATCGGTTTCTCTGTCGTCGTGCCACAGCATCCCGATATGGAGCGAGAGGTGATCCGCTGTTAT
>JGI24712J26585_10002707_pt1 | contig 14303 bp, 10 predicted proteins | sample BioPla3DNA2_FD_26585 | JGI IMG/M metagenome (IMG submission 26585) | reverse complement strand
GGAAAAGATGGGTGTCTGTCTGGACACATGCCATATTCATGAAGCCGGATACGATATTGTGAAGGATCTGGACGGTGTGCTGGATGCGTTTGACCGGATCATCGGGCTGGACAAACTATTTGCGATTCATCTGAATGACAGTAAAAATCCGAAGGGAGCCAAAAAGGACCGCCACGAAAAAATCGGCGAAGGGACTTTGGGGCTGTCTACCATAGAAAAAATCATCAATCACGAAAAAATGCAGTCGCTGCCGTTTTATCTGGAAACACCCAATGAACCGGAAGGCTATGCCGAAGAGATTGCGCTTTTGCGGGGGCTGCGAAATACCTTACAAACGGACAAATAAATCGTACGGCGTTTGGCCGAGGTGGTATAATGAATGGTATCTTGTGTGCGAGGGGGCCAAACGGTGAAAAACAAGCGAAGAAACCGGATCATCCGCCTGTTGCAGCTCGTCCTTTTGGCCGTTGTCGTGTGGCAGCTGGTACAGGTAGGCCGGTATTATCTGGATTTACACCAAAGCCGCACGGCCTATTCCGCTTTGGAAGAAGAGATCCAACGGGTTCAGACGCAAGAGGCTACAGAAACTGTATTGCAAGACCCTGCGCAAGAGGAACCAGCGCCCGCACCCATACAGACCGACGCAGTGGATCCGTCTGCTGCCATGCGTCTGTTAAAGGAAAAAAACGAGGATGCCGTAGGCTTTATCCGCATACCCGAGGCGGACATCGCCTATCCGATCGTACAGGGCACAGACAACGACGAATACCTGTATCAATCGTTTGAAGGCGAATACAGCATTGCCGGTACCGTTTTTATGGATTGGGAGAATCATCGGGATTTTTCCGATCCCAATACCATTCTGTACGGGCATCATATGAAAGACGGGTCCATGTTTCATAATCTGAGCGCATTCAGGCAAGCGGCGTTTCAGGATACGCGTATCGAAATAGAACTAATCGGCGAACACGGTATCGCCCGCTATCTGGTGTATTCCGTGTACAATGTGCCGCAGGATGCACCCTATCGCCGGATCCATTTTACCGATGCGGCCGATGTAGCGGCGTTCATCCAGGAAACACACAAACAATCAGAGATCCTTTTTGATGCGGATCCCACCGGAGCAAAGCAAATCATTACCCTGTCAACATGCACACCGAATCAGGAAGAATACCGCATTGCGGTGCATGCGCTTTTACTTGCGGAATAAGAGAATACGAGGAGCCTATGTTGGAATATCTGTTGATCGTACTGGTAAAGACGTTTGAAGTATCGCTGGGCACGCTGCGCATCAAATTGATTACAAGAGGACAGCGTGTGACCGGTGCAATGGTTGCATTTGTAGAAATTATTATATGGTTATTGGTTGTGGGGCGGGTCCTTTCGGATATGGATGATCCCGGGAAGATTCTTGCCTATGCACTGGGTTATGCAACCGGCAATTTTATGGGCGTACTGGTAGAAGAATGGATCGGTTTGGGTTCCACGAAAGTTGAGGTTGTCATCAGCCGGAAAAACGCGGCCGATGTAGTGCATCAGATCCGCGAACTCGGCTTTGGTGTCACTGTGATCGATGCGGAGGGACGGGACGAGTCCCGCAATATGCTCATCATCATTATCCCCAGACGCTGCGTCCCCAAAATACGACGTATTCTGATGGAAGCAGAGGCTTTTGTAACGATTACGGATATAAAACCGGTCTACCGGGGTATCGGCGGACTGAAGAAATAACAACTTCGTGAAAGCGAAGTTGTTATTTTATTTCTGTTGACAGGAGGCGATTTATCCGTTAATATATCGATAGACGATATAACGAGGCACGAAGTAACGGAGGACGATATGAATACCATCGTATTAACCGAAGCGTTTTATTACATTCTGTTGTCGCTGCTTCAACCGCAGCATGGCTATGGGATTATGCAGCAGGTGGAAGAACTTACGAAAGGGCGGGTCGTGCTGGCGGCAGGTACCCTGTACGGTGCTTTGTCTTCGTTGCAGGAGAAAGACTGGATACAGCCCCATGAGAGAAAGGGAGGCGACCGCAGAAAAGAATATGTAATCACAACGAAAGGGATCCAAATCCTGCAGGGGGAAATGGACCGACTGCGCGAACTTCTCGAAAACGGAGAAAAAAAGATAGGAGGCAAGTCATGAAAACACGGAAGATGCGCGTCTTTCCGGCATGGAGTTTTCAGCAGGAAGAGAACTGGCTGAACGACATGGCGCAGCAGGGCTGGCTCCTGGAAGCCGTCAGTCCCTTTGTCTACGACTTCACAGCGGTCGAGCCGGGTTCGTATCAGATACGGCTGCAATTGCTTACAGAAGCAAAAGAGTCCGAAAAAAGCAGGGACTATCTTCAATTTGTCGAAGATACAGGGGCCCAACAGATTGCCGCCTACGGCCGCTGGGTGTATTTTAAGAAGAAGACGGACGGTAAAGAGTTTCAGCTTTTTTCCGATATTCCGTCACGCAAAAAACATCTTCGCAATGTACAGTTTTTTCTTCTCCCCATCCTGCTGATTATGAGTTTGAATGTCTTTAATCCGTCGATTTTGAGAGAAAACAGCCCGTTCCACATCATCATCTGGGCGTTCAGTCTGATTATGGGATTTTTACTGCTTTACGGTTTGATTCGCCTGGAATGCAAAATTCGGGAGATGGAGAAGGAGATAGAGTATACCGAATAAACACCTGTAAACAGGTACGTAAAAAGCCGCGTCGATCGACGCGGCTTTTATGTCGGGTTTACCGTTCATACACCCATTCGCCGTCCATCATGGTTTTTTCGACTTGGATGTTTTTAATGTCCGGGGGATCGATCGTAAAAATGTCCCGGTCCAATACGATGAGATCGGCGACATATCCCGCCTCCAGCCGGCCTTTGAAACTTTCCGTGCCTTCCTGCCATGCTGAGCCGATGGTATAGGCATCGACCGCCTGTTCGACCGTGCAGCGTTCTTCGGGATTGTAGCCTCCATGCGGTTCACCGTTCAGACGGGCGTGGGTAACGGCCTCTTGCAAGCCGAAAAACGGGTTGCAGTCTTCTACCGGTGAATCGGACCCGAACGAAACGGGAATGCCCCGTCGGATCATACTGCCGTAGGCGTAGGATGTTTTGGCCTTTTCCCGCCCAACCCGGTCTTCTATGATCTGCAGATCATAATCCAGAAAGTTCGGCTGATGCAGGACGCTGATCCCGTACTGTTGGATTTCATCGATCAGCTCCGGGGTCGTGATCTGGCAGTGAATGATGCCGTGGCGCAGGGAATTTTCCGGNGCACCGTTGATTTTTTTGTAATTATCTAAAATGGCGCGGATCGCACCGTCTCCGATGCCGTGGGTGACAACGGTCACACCGTGGTCGTGTGCCAGTTTTGCGAGCGCAAAATGCGCTTCTTTCGTAAGGCGTTCGTAGCCGGTGTTTCCGGGGTCGTCGGTATAGCCGCCTTCGATCTGTGCCGTGCGGACACCGAGGGCGCCGTCTTTGAATAGTTTAAGGGATCCCTTCCGGTATTTTTTTTCGTCATAGGCTTCGTCGTTGTGAAATTCCGTTTCAAAATATCTGTGAAGAGCGGCCAGATCCTGCTGGCCGAACTGATGCGAATAACGCACGGGCAGGGAAGGGCAGACTTCATGCAGTGCCTGAAACATCCGGTCGGAGTTTTCGTTCCATGCGTCATTGGACTGTACGCTGGTGAGTCCTTTGGATACGGTATAGGCTGCCGCTCTTTTCGCCGCGTCCACGATCGCTTCCTTGGATTCCTGCAGCAGGCGGTTTTCGGCCCAGCTGACCCCGTCGCCAAATAAAACGCCGTTGCAGTTGCCGTCTTCATCGCGCAAAAAATCGCCACCGGGAATAACGGTGTCTTTTGTAATGCCGAGTGCACGGATGGCTGACGTATTCAGCGCGGTGACATTGCCGCAGGTGCGGTGAAGCATGACGGGCACGGTGTCTGTAATGCGATCCAGATCGTCTTTTGTCAGATACCAGGGCTCGGAAAAATAGTCGTGATTCCAGCCACGGCCGGACAGGATCGGCAAATCCGGATGCCCGGCATAAAAATCCTGTGCTGTTTTTATCGCTTCTTCTACAGAGCGGGCTTGGGACAGATCACACGCGCCTGTGGCAAAACCGGTCTGAATAAAGTGCATGTGGCTGTCGTTTAAGCCGGGCAATACCGTATGCCCTTCCAGGTTCACTACATGGGAACCGGCTTCCGGTTCCGCGTCCACCGCGGTGATCACACCGTCCCGGATGGAAAGAGAGCGGGCATAGGCACCCGCTCCGCAATAGATTTTTCCGTTGGTTAAATGAATTCGCATGGCTATCTCACAAAAACCCATTCGCCGTCGACCATGGTGCGAAGCACCTGAATGTCTTTGATCTCAGCGGGATCCACCGTGAAAATATCGCGGTCCAACACGATCAGGTCGGCCACCTGGCCTTCCTGCAGACGTCCTTTGAAGTTCTCTGATCCTTCGTTCCAGGCACTGCCTGCCGTATAGGCATCGACCGCTTCCGCCACCGTACAACTGTGTTCGGGCGCAAAGCCACCGGCGGGGGTTCCGTCGATCCGCTGCCGGGTTACCGCACAGTAAATACCGGGGAAGGGATTGCAGTTTTCCACCGGAGAATCCGACCCGAAGCTCACATGCGCGCCGCGGCGGATCAATGTGCCGAAAGCATAGGAGGTGCGTGCGATTTCTTCGCCTACACGGTCTTCCAGAATCTGCAGGTCATAGTCTAAAAAGATCGGCTGATACAAAATCGCCAGATTGTTTTCCACAATGCGATCCAGCTGTTCGCTGCGGGTGATCTGACAGTGATTGATCCCGTGCCGCAAAGGATTTTCCGTGCCGCCATTGGCAGCCACATAGGCGTCGATCACCGCTTCCACCGCCCCGTCGCCGATTGCGTGGGTCACACAGCGCAGGCCGGATTCCGAAGCCAGGGTAACCAGCGCGTTGATTTGTTCTCTTGTCATGGCTTCCACCCCGCGGTTTCCGGGATCGTCGGCGTAGTCGTCCAGCATTTCTGCCGTACGGGCGCCCAAAGAGCCGTCTTTGAAGAGCTTCAGCGCACCGCGCCGCAGCCAGCGTTCCCCGTAGTCGGCATCGTTTTGATATTCTGTGGCCAGGAAGTTGCGCAAACCTTCAATGCTTTGGAAGTTTTGCTGCAGACTGTAGCGCAGGGGCATCCGGTTTTCGCGGTACAAATTGTGCAGCGCTTCAAAAATCCTGGGCGCTTCCTCGTTGGAAGGATCCCCCGACTGCACGGAGGTGATCCCGACGGATACGGCGTATTCGGCTCCGCGCAGAAAATCATCTTCTATATCTTCCACCGTTTTTTCCGGTAGGAGCGTGTAGGCAAGATAAATCGCATTTTCATTAAAACGGCCATTGGGTGTGCCGTTTTCGTCCCGTTCGATTTCCCCGCCGTCAACAACGGTGCTGTCGGTTATATCGAGGGTTTCTATGCCGTAGGTATTTGTTGTGACCAAATGACCGCAAACGCGGGTCAGGATCACAGGGATATCGGTGGTAATCTGATCGGCATCGTTTCGGTCCAGCAGGCGCACATCGCCCGAGGTAAAATAATCCTGATTCCAGCCTCTGCCGTACAAGACCGGAATATCCGGATGGGCTTCGTGAAACTCGCGTGCCAGGCGGATAATATCCTCCACCGAACGCGCAGGGGTCAAGTCGCAGATCGTCATGGTCGAACCCACCGACATCAGGTGCATATGGCTGTCGTTGATTCCCGGGAGAACCGTGCGTCCTTCCAGATCAAAGGTCTGATCGGCAGCACCTAAATCCTCTGCATGACCGATCTGGACAATCATGCCGTCTTCGATGGCAAGTGCTTCTACGAAGTGGTCTTCATTTACATAGATTTTTCCGTTTACCAAATGGGTTCTCATATTAAGCCTCCTGTTGTTGTCGTCGGTTGCGTGCGCCAAAAGCGTAGTATACGGCGATACCGATCAAGGGGATAGACAGGCCCATAATCGAGGTAACCGGGTCTTCCATCAGGGTGTTGATCAGCAGGCCGAAAAAGATCAGTGCGGTTACTATAACCGTCACGGGATACAAAAAGACTTTGTACGGTCTTTTCAGATCAGGGAACTTCTGTCGGTACCGGAATACCGCAATCACAGTCAGCATACTGAAAAGCATGCTGGAGAATACCACCAAAGAGGTCAGCTGATTCAGATTGCGCAGAAGAACCAGCACGATTGAGATCAATCCCTGGACAATCAGTGCGGACGTCGGCACGGCATACTTCGGGTGCAGTTTTTTGAAGCTGTTAAAGAAGTGCCCGTCCTGTGCCATGGCGTAGTGCATACGCGGAAACGCCAGTACGCATCCGTTCAATGAACCGAAGATGGAGACAATCATCCCCACAGATACCAGTGTGGCACCGGCCGGACCCAACAGAGCCTGCGCGGCAAAGGTGCCTAAATACAGTTGATCCGATGCAAGCAGCGACTGGATCTGTTCAAACGGAAGCACCCGGTAGATTGCGTAGTTAAACAGCGTATAGAGTAATGTTATACCCCCGATGGCGATCATTATGGCGCGGGGCAGGTTTTTCTCCGGCTGGCGGATTTCTTCGGTAACGGTATTCAGATTGGTCCAGCCCTCATAAGCCCAAAGGGTTGCAACTACGGCAAATGCCAGCATACCGAAAAGAGAAAAGATGCTGCCGCTTCCTTCCACAGGCTGAAGCGATAAATTGGGAGTCACCGTTCCCCGGACCAGACCGAGGATAAGTATAATAGCGATCGGGATGATCTTTGCAATCATAGAAACATTTTGCAGGCGCGATCCTAATTTCACGCCGAAGCAGTTTACGACAGTAAGACCGATAATCAACAGGATGGCGACCATTTTGATCGTCATTTCACTCATGGGAATAAAGGCCGTCAGTATCGATGGCAAGGCAATAGCCAATGCCGCGATAGAGCCGGGGCCGCCCAAGGCCCAGCTGGAAAAGCCGGACATAAAGCCGACTACGGGATGAAACGCTTCGCGCAGATACACGGCCGTACCGCCGGCGCGCGTGTCGGATGCGCCCAATTCCGCATAACACAGGCCCCCCAATAAAGAGACAATACCGCCCACGATCCAGGCTACCAGAGCCAGTCCCAGGCTCATGCCGGTTCGCATCAGGACATACGATCCCAGATAGAAAATACCGGAGCCGACCATGATGCCTCCAATAATGCTGATGCCTCCAAAGAGGCTGATTTCTCTTTTAAACTGTACGGGTTGGGTTTGTGTTTCGGGTATGTCAGTCGTTAAAACGCCTGTTTGCTGTACAACGGGATGTTCCATTTTTTTCCTCCTGATTAAGTAAAAGTAGCGATAGGTTTACCTGGGTCAGCCCGACTTTGCGGGCAAAAGTTTGTCGGATTCTTTCATAGTAGGTTCTCCTTTTCATAAAAAAAGCTCCGCCCCTGTACAGGGCGAAGCCGATTCGCGTTACCACCTATATTCACAACATCCTCACGAATGTTGCCTCTTCGGGTACCAACATACCCTATTGCTGTAACGGGCAAACCCGCCTTACCATCTCTTAGTCCGGTAAGATGCTCGGAGTCTTTTTTCTGCAGCCGTTTCATCGCGAACTTTCACCGTGCGTTCGCTCTCTGTGGATGTCCGGGGCGCATACTCGTCTCGTCAGCGCTGTGATATTGAAGATAGTATATCGGGGTCATTCATCCTTGTCAAGCGTTATTAGAATAAAATTATTTTCCGGGTATGTATGTGTATAAAACAACAAACCAATCGTATCTGGACAGGCGGACCGGACCCTGACGGCAATAAGGTTGCTTTGCAACTATATCGCTGGATCGGGGACGGAGACCTGGAAAACGGACCCGATGGGGCGGATCCGCTGGATGAATTTGCCAACGGCGTACTGATTCCCAAAGAAGCGGTCGGCGAGGTTCATTATGTCGATCAGCAAACCGGATGGTCGTCGCAGAAGCTGAACGATATTTATAATCACGAAGGACAACCGTATCAGTATACGATCCGGGAAGTGCATTCCCCGTATACGGTGTGGCCGAATCCCGAGCGTTATGAACAAAAAATCACGGGAAACAAAGAAACCGACGCAGACGGGAATCCAACCGCATGGAACTTCACGGTTTCAAACGAGTACCGTAGTCCGCAGACGGATATCGTTGCATCCAAAATATGGATCGGCGGCGATTATTCGTATCCGCGGATTCTGATTGATCTGTTCCGTTATCCGGAGGGGAATGAGCAGGAGAAGGAACTGGTTGTGGACGGAAAGTCTTCCGCTACCACGCAATTTAGCCCCTATCACGTGTACAAAGAGATGGATCTTACAAATGAAGAGGGCATCCCCTATGTATACCGGATCGAAGAGCGCGAAATAACGGAGCTGACGCAGGAATTAATCGGTCTTGGGTTTACACAGGCAGATATCGACGCATTACAGAACTATAAGACCGAAAGAAATAAGGAAGAAGATCCGCTGGGAGTGAATGATGAGAATCTCTCTATCATCAACCGCTATGTTTCGCCGCTCATTAAGGTAAATGCAACAAAAGTGTGGGAGGGAGGCAATCCAGACAATCGTCCGGTTGTAACCTTGCAACTTTTGCAAAACGGCGTTCCCTATAATGGAGAAGAAGGCGAAAAACTTGCGGACGCCAATGCATGGAAAGCGAAGTGGACCCAACAAGAGGCGACAAATAGTCATGGGGAACCCTATGTGTACTCGGTAGAAGAGTTACACAAAAAAACGGATTTCACAGCAGATATAAGCGGCACAGGAACAGAAGCAGATCCCTTTGTTATAACAAACAGCTATACACCCGGCACCACAAAGGTAACCGCGCTGAAACGCTGGGTCGGCGGGCCGGCAGATAAGCCACCGATCGAACTGACCCTATACAGAAAAACCGAAGCCATGGAACAGGCAGAACCCGTACCGGCAGGCCTACCGCTGATCGGACAGAAAAATCCGGTCGTTGTAGAAAACGGCGAACCGGCTTATACATGGGACGATCTCCCTGTCACCGATGCAAACGGAAATATCTACACCTATTCCGTTATCGAAACGGCGATCGATGGAGAGCCTGTTGCAGAGAGCCTGTATACACCCGAATATAACGGCATGCTGATCACCAACACCTATCGCAGCGATTCGATCGAAGTGCAGGCCGAGAAGATCTGGTCGGGCGGAAAAGAAAGCGATCATGTGCAGGCGGAACTCGTACTGTATCAGAACGGACGCAGCACGGCATATACACCCGCAGTAGAAGAGCGGGACGGGGTCTTCCACTACAATTGGACCGTACCGCGCACCGACAATAACGGTTCGGAATACCACTATGCGGTCGATGAACTGACCGTGCCGGACAACTACAGCAAGAGCATCGATACCGGCAGCGGTGTAACACGCATCACAAACACCTATCTGGCGCAAGTGGCGGATATTTCCGTACACAAGGATTGGGTCGGCGGCGTGGAACCCTATTCGGATATTACCCTGGCTCTGCAAAGACGCACCGATACAGGAGATTTTGAGACAGCTGCAACGGAAATACTTCCAAAAGGGGACCATATCCACATTTGGAAAGCACAACCTTTGACCGATGAAGCGGGCAACCCCTACGAGTATCGCGTGATAGAAACCCATATCGGAACCACGCCGGTAATTGACAACCGGGCGCTTTTTTACACGGTTAGCTACAGCGGCGATGTAGACGGCGGTTTCACTGTCACAAATACGGCAGACAATACAAGAGAGCTGGAAGTAACCAAAGCCTGGGCGGATGGCGATGACACCGACGCGCGTCCTGAGCAGATTACACTGATAGCGGTTCGAAATGACGGAGAGACTGTCTCACAAACCGTTCCCGTCAACAAGGAAGAAAACGAGACAAAGTATGTATTCCGTGACCTTCCGGAATTTGACCAAAACGGAACGCCGTATACCTATACAGTAGACGAGGTAGATATAGCCGGCTACGAAAAAACGGTAGAAGGAAACCGGATTACCAACACCCGCAAAGGTTTAACTGAGCTTACTATCACGAAAAAATGGGCAGGCGACTTGGAAGCCGATCAGGTATATACGGCCGAATTCACGGTCCTGGCAAATGGAGAAACCGTAAGGAACCTGAGTTTGGAAGGCGGATTGGAAAATCCGGAGCAGTCGACAACCGTAACAGGACTTCCGTTAACTGATGCAAGCGGACGCAAGATCGCATACACCGTGACGGAAAAAGCCATGGAAGGATTCCAAACGCAAAGCTCCGAACAAAACGGGTACTGGACCTTTACCAATACGAGAGACTATATCACAGGTACCGGCGATGTCACGCTGCTTAAGATCGATGCGGGTACCGGCAATTCGCTGCAGGGAGCCGTGTTTACTCTGCGTAATGAAAATGACCGGATTGTCCGGGAAGACATTACATCCAACGAACAAGGGGAAATCATCCTGGGCACCTTGCAGGAAGGCACATACTATCTGCAGGAAACCGCTGCACCAAACGGGTATATTGCGCTAACCGGAACCGGTATTCTGACAATCGCACACGACGGAACCGTGACGTTAAACGGCGATAAAAAGCTGACGATACCCAATGCAGCCGAAGACTATGCGGTCGTCATACAAAAAACCGACGGCAACAACCATTTGTTGTCGGGTGCGGAATTCACATTGCGTAAAGCCGGAGAAGACGACGAGGTGATCGACACCTATACGACCAACGAAAACGGGCTTATCATTATCAAGGAATTGCCCGCGGGCGATTATGTACTGACTGAAACCAAAGCGCCGGAAGGGTACGAGATTGTAGGAGAGGGCACCAAGGCATTCAGCGTGCCGGATTCCGAAACATCGCAGACGGTGGAGCTGCATATTACCAATCGGAAACGCCCGCCGACACCGGTGGAAGTAGACCCGCCGATCCGAAAAGTCGTTACGGAGAATACCCCGCCGGAGGATCATATCTTCACCTTCGTCATGGAAGCCAAAGACGGCGCACCAATGATGGAGGGAGCAACCGACGGGAAGAAGATTGTACAGACAAAAGAAGGCGAGGTTGAATTCGGCTGGATTCTGTTTACCGAAACAGGGGTTTATGAATATACCGTGCACGAAGAACCGGGAGATATCGAAGGTTACACCTACGATGATACGGTATATACGATCACGATAACCATCACCGAAGAAAATGGAGCCTTACAAGCGGAGCGTCTGATCGAGGATGAACACGGCAAAACGGTATTAGAAGCTTTGTTTGAGAATCCCTATAAGCCGGACCCAGCCACGGACCCAGCCACGGACCCAGCCACGGACCCAGCTACGGACCCAGCTACGGACCCAGCCACAGACCCAGCTACAGACCCAGCCACGGACCCTGCTACGGAACCTGCCACGGAACCTGCCACCGAACCTGACACGGAACCTGACACAGATCCTGACACAGATCCGGATACCGAAGATACAGACATGACCGAAGATACCGAAGAAACCGAAAAAACAGATGCACCGGTAACGGAAACCCCGGAAACCAAAGACCCGGAAACGCAAAAACCCACCGAGGATCCCGGAAAGACCCAAACGGAAACGCCCGGTACAGGAAAACCTGCAGGACGGGTGAATCCGGTAACCGGAGACAGCGGGATATGGCCGAGTCTGCTATTGGCAGTAAGCGGCGCAGGTGCCGTTGTGCTCCTGGAGAAAAAACGCAAGAAATAAGCAGAAACCGAAGAGCTCCGAAAGGGGCTCTTCTTTTTCGGAAGGGTTAGGCAAAATCGTAGCAATCGTATAAAATATAAGAAGTACCTTATCGACAGGAGGATGCACTATGCAACAGGAAAAAGTTATGATACTGGACACCACCGGGCGCTATCGCCAGTTTATCGCCCGAACCATCAGAGAATTACACATATACAGTGAAGTCGTAAACCCGAACAAAAAAAGAGAAGACGAAGAAAGCTATGCAGCGTCCGTGCTCGCAGGAGAAGATGCAGCAGAAGTAGAAAAAACAGCAGCAGGGCTGGGACGTACCATACCGATACTTCAGATGATCATAGAAGAAGAAAAAGAAACACGGATTGAAATGCAGGAGCCGGAACTGCAAAAAAACGACGAAGACCATTACACCGTGCTCTTTCACGGGAAAGAAAACTTCCTGGAAAAAAGCGAAGCCGTATTGCGTCTCTTTTTGTATACGCTGTGCGGTATAAAAGCAGACTGGCATATGGAAGACTTCGCGCAGGCGCAAATCGAAGCCGTCAAAAAAGAAGTCGGCGATAAAAACGTGCTTTGTGCGTTGTCCGGCGGCGTGGACTCTTCTGTAGCGGCGGTTCTTGTGCACAAAGCCATCGGCAAACAGCTCACCTGCATTTTTGTGGATCACGGCCTGCTTCGCAAAGGAGAAGCGGAATCGGTCGAACAGATCTTCCGCGAACAGTTCGACATGAAACTCATAAAAGTCGATGCCCGGAAACGCTTCTTGGATCGGTTAAAAGACGTAAACGATCCCGAACAAAAGCGCAAGATCATCGGCGAAACCTTTATTCGCGTCTTTGAAGACGAAGCGAAAAAAATCGACAATGTCGATTATCTCGTACAGGGAACCATTTATCCCGATATTATAGAAAGCGGCATCGGCGGCGAAGTAGTAAAAAGTCATCATAATGTCGGCGGTTTACCGGAAGATATCGGCTTTGAAGGCCTGATCGAACCCTTGAAAGATCTGTTCAAAAATGAAGTACGGGAAGTCGGCCTGGTGGTAGGTATCCCGGAAGACCTCGTGTTCCGGCAGCCGTTCCCGGGACCAGGACTGGCCGTCCGCTGTCTGGGAGAAGTCCGCGAAGACAAACTGGCCATCCTGCGAGAAGCCGATGCCATTTTCCGGGAAGAGATCAAAAACGCAGGCCTTGACCGAAGCATCAATCAGTACTTTGCCATCCTGACCGATATGCGATCCGTCGGTGTCAAAAGTGGCGCACGTACCTACGACTACACCATCGGCCTGCGCGCCGTCACAACCAATGACTTTATGACAGCCGAATGGGCGCGTATCCCCCTGGAAGTGCTGCAAATCTGCTCTCACCGCATCACCCACGAAGTCGAACACGTAAACCGCGTCATATACGACATCACAAGCAAACCGCCGGCCACGATTGAGTGGGAATAATCCACGGTTATAACGGCGAATTAGGCTCGATTCAAAAATTTACTCTTCAAAGTACGTTTTAGTACGTTTCATCGTAAATTTTTTCCATCTTCGCCTAATTCATCCGTTCTACCTCGTGGATAGCGTTGGTAATTAAGGCAGATTGCAATTTTTTAGTCACTGAGGCGTAGGTTTTACTACGCCTCATTCCTAAAATGTCTCAAGCTACTAAAATTCATCAATTTTTCCTCACAAATTAGACAGCGTTGTGGTATTAAAATGGGAATATTTATAAAAAAAATAAATTAAATAATAGTTCCAAGTGGTTTGCATTTGGACAAAAAATAAGACCGTAGTTAAAAGCTGTGGTCTTTTTGCGTGTACATATTGTACATAATTTAGCAGACAAGTAAATTATGCGAAATAAAATGTCGATTTGAAATTTTCATACTGCAACAAATGTGATTTAATGAATATAAGAAATAAAATTATAAGAGAATAAGGAGCTAATATGTTTAGAAAAGTGAGGAAAAAAGCAAACGAAATTAGTGCAAGTTTGGCAAAAGATTTAATAAAAAAATCTAAAAGGGGAATACTAGCTGTTAATGGTGATAATGGATATCCATATGCCATACCTATTAACTACTTATATTCAGAAGAGAGTCAAAAGATATTTTTCCATGGCTCTAAAGTAGGGCATAAGGTAGATGCCATAAAAAAATCAGACAAAGTATGCTTTACAGTTTACGGTAATGAACAAATAAAAGAAGAGACCTGGGCACCATATGTGCAAAGCGCTCTTGTTTTTGGCAGATGCAAACTTATAGAAGACGAAGACAGGGCAATGATAGTTCTAAAAGACTTTGCTATGAAATATTATCCGAGTGAAAGCATGGTAGAAGAAGAGATGAAAAAAGCGGCTAAAGCCACTCAGATGTTTGAAATAACTATAGAACATATAAGTGGCAAAGAAGTCCAAGAAAGATAAAATTCACAATTACAATCAAATCCTATAAGTTCAAAACGATAAAGTCCATATAATTGTGTAAAAGTATAAAAGGTCATGGCCCCCTTTTTTAAGGTACAATGTTTTTGACTATAAAACATACCTGAAAGGAGAACCAT
>JGI24712J26585_10002706_pt1 | contig 14305 bp, 10 predicted proteins | sample BioPla3DNA2_FD_26585 | JGI IMG/M metagenome (IMG submission 26585) | reverse complement strand
TTTGCCTATAACTCAATTCGCCTAAATATTTAAATCTGCGATTTCGCTATACATTACAAGGCTTTATAGTACTTTCCAGACACACTTTTTGCCTATAACCCTTATATTATGACAGTTTGGGAGCTAAAATACCAGAACTCAAGAAAAACACAAAAAAATAGGGCGCGGTCACGGGAATGACCAACGCCCCGGTGTGCGCCCCAGTATAGGATGGGGGCGCATTCATATTATACTACAAGCTAAGCACCAATACAAATAACAGCAGCTAAGCCCATGTCAAGCAAATATGTTCGCTAAAAAACTATTTCTTTAATGTAAGAATGTCAATCATAAACAATACATCACTTTAATCAAAAGCAATTGATAGACATCCAGACCATGCACTATCGTGATATATCGTGCCCCACAATGGAGGCAGTATATGAAATCACTAAACAGCAGCGAAAAGCCTGTTGCTGCCAATCAAAATAAATGGCCCTCCGTACCTTACGTCTCATCTTAACAACACCGTTTTTTAGAATCCTTTGACTTTTTTCTTAAAGATTGCCTCTTTCTTCAGCTTGTTTATTCTTAAATTTTCCTTCTTCCTCGGGTATATTGATACTAGAGGCCAAATATGCACTTTATAACTATCATGTGGCTCTCTAACACGCATTCTGTATAGAAGATTCAAAAACAAATAATACGAAATTGCCGATACTACAAGCACATACAGTAATAAACTGATAGTGGAGTGCGGACGAAAAGTGGAAGAAATAGGAATCTCATGAAACACTTTTCGTCCGCACCTCCGCTCCCGTATTGGTGAAGTGAAAACAAGCGAACAAGCCACCCGGGATACACTGGGCGGCTTTCTTTTGGTTCGGGAAAGACATCAAAAACCGGCCTTATATACTATTTACTCAGTTGCAAAGACCCCCTAGCAAGGGCGTTTCCGCTTCCTTTATCAAACAGGATGGCCTGGTTGGGGACAAAGTTGAAGCTGACATCGCTGTCCAACTCAAAGTCCATCCCACCAAACACCACGCTGGTCAGCATTATTTCGCCCAAGCTTAAGCGAATTGTGGTCTCAAGGCCGGAGGGCAGGGAGCTGTACACCTTCGCGGGGCAACCGCCTTCGTCTGAGATTAGCACATGCTCCGGCCGGATGCCGATGACAGCCTGCTCCGGCATGGCATCAAGCACGCTGCTTGGCGTGAAAGCAAAGGCGACACCCCCACTTAAAAGGCAGACGCCCTTGTCCGTTTTTTCCGCCTTGCCCTCAATAAAGTTCATGGACGGATTGCCCATGAAATCCGCCACAAACAGGTTGGCCGGGGACTGGTACATCTCAAGCGGCGGCGCATACTGCATCAATTTGCCCAGTTCCATAATGCAGATGCGGGTGGACAGCGTCATTGCCTCCAGCTGGTCATGGGTCACATACACAAAAGTGGAATCCGTGGTCTTATGCAGGCGCTTGAGCTCAGAGCGCATGTCTGTCCTAAGCTTCGCGTCCAGGTTGGACAGCGGCTCGTCCATAAACAGCACCCGGGGCTTGGGAGCCAGGGTGCGCGCGATGGCCACGCGTTGCTGCTGGCCGCCGGACAATTCGCTTGGATAGCGATCCAGGAACTCCCGGATCTTCAGCATCAGGGTCAGCTCATCCACGCGCTCATCAATGTCCTTCTTGGGCCACTTCAGGTTTTCAAGCCCAAAGGCAATGTTCTGCTTTACCGTCATGTGCGGCCAGAGGGCATAGTTCTGAAATAAAAAGCCCACGTCACGCTTGTTGGGCGGGACGTTGATGCCCTCATCCGCGTCAAACACCACGTCCTCGTCAATCATGATCCTGCCCTCCGTGGGCGTTTCAAGTCCTGCGATCATGCGCAGCGTCGTGGTCTTACCGCAGCCGGAAGGGCCAAGGAGCGTGATGAACTCGTTGGAGTGGATGTTCAGGTTCAGCTTGTCTACCGCGACAAATTTTCCAAAGCGCTTGGTAACGTTGGTCAGAATAATCTCAGGCATAATGCTTTCTCTTCCTTTTCTTGGGCTTTTTATCCGCCGATGCCCTTGTCGATAGAGGCACCGGTCAATTTGTTCACCAGGTAGTTGATCAGCAGCACCACGATGATGATCAAAAGATTTATCGCGCTGCCAAACTGCGCCCAGCCTTTCTCGGAGTACTGCATAAGCATGGTGGTCAGCAGCGTGTTGCTGGTGGGCACCAGCAGGACAAATAGGCTCAGTTCGCGCATGCAGGACACCAGGGGAAGCAGGTAACCGGAGAGCAGACTGCTCTTCTGGATGGGGAAGATGATCCTCGTCATCCGTTTCCACCAAGGGATGCCCACGATCTGCCCAGCTTCCTCGATCTCGCCGGACAGTTGCAGCATTGCGTTAAGGCCTGAGCGTGAGGCGAAAGGCAGGTATTTGACCGAGCCGATCAGCGCCAAAAGCACAAAGCCGTTCAGCCAGGAGACACGCACGCTCATCGCTAGGTAAATCGCGCCAAAGGCCAGAGAGGGCATCAGGTAAGGGAAAAAAGCCAAGCTGTTGACGGCGTTCGCCATTCTGGTGCCGCGCTTTTTTGCCACTGCGTAGCCTACAAGCATGCCGCAGGTGCCCGCAACGACCGCACAGGTGGCGGCAAGCGCCAGAGAATAAAACAGCGCCTTCCACACCTTGCCAGAGAGTAGGATGCCCGTGGAATCGCCCTGGTCCAGATAGGTCAGGTTGGTGCCGATCCAAAAATCTAGGGTCATGTTGGAAAGGGAATAATTGCCCGCCTTGATGATAACTGACTCTGCCGCGAAGGTAATCAGCGGCAGCACCGCGATGAGCAGCATCAAAATCACCAGGAAGACGGCCACCGGCCGGTTCCATTTTCTCAGATCCACCAGGGATACCTGGGAGGATTTGCCCGTCACCGTGGTATAGGACTTCCTGGAGCCTGTCACCTTTTGGTTGATGCCGAGGATGACGATGCCGAACATAATCATCACCGCAGCGATGATGTAGGCTTGGCCGGGATAGGTGTCCATCAGAGATTTCATCTTGGTAGACAGCATGTAATAGCGCACAGGCGAGCCTAAAAACACGGGGACGGAATAGGCGCTGATACTGGAAGCAAAAACCAGCAGGAAGGTGGACAGCGCAGCCGGCTTGATGATGGGCAAGGTGATACGCCGCAAAAGCCGCATGCGCGAGGTTTTCAGCACCGTCGCCGCTTCCTCCAGGTTCGCGTCCATGTTTCTTAGGATGCCACCGATCAAGATATAGGCGAAGGGGGCGTAGTGCAGGCCCAGCACGATGCTGATGGGGAAATAACCGTACACAAACCATTCCGGCATAAAAATCCCAAAAACGGAAGCCAGAATACCGTTTGAAGTGCCGGTTCCGATAAACTCATTTTTAAAAAAGGACTGCCAGAACAGGGCCAGCGTCCAGGAGGGCATGATGTAAGGGAAGACAAACACGCCAGAAATGAACTTTTTGTATTTCAGGTTGCTTCTGGTGATAAACCAGGCCACCGTTCCACCAAAGAGGATGGCGACAGCGGAGGAGGTGAAGGCCACGGACAGGGTGTTAAGCAGCGGGCCGTAAAACTGGATCCAGGAATTGGAATAGGTGACGCCCATTGCGCCCCCGTCATCCAAGGTAAACAGCAGGCGCTTGAAGTGATAATCCGTATAGCTGCCCCGGGGCAAGCCTACTGCGCGCGCCTCGCGGCCTGAGTGCACAGTGAAGGTTTCAAAAATCAGCACCAGGAGAGGGTACAGCGTTAAAAAGGTCAGCAGAACCAAGAAAACCACCAAAATGAGGTTGGCCGGCTTTGACAGGAAGGTATGCGTCATCCTCCCCAGCCTTTTCACTTGATTTCTCTGAATAGTTTCCATGGGCGATTCCTCCAAACATGGGCTGTGCCATTCTGCTTAAAAAAAGGCCGGGAACGACATTCCGCCGTCCCCGGACAGAGGGCTTTATTTTACGTACTTGGTCACGAAGGTAGACACGTCCTCATAGGCGGCGAGGATGTAGGCCGGGTCTTCGCTTACCAGGGTGTTTTTCCAGATGTCGATACCTAGGTCGCCCTCAAGCGGGACAAGGGCGGAGTTCGCGGAGTAGGCGCCGACGCTCTTGCCCCAAGGCTGGAAGCCGTCCACGTTCATCAGGTAGTCGATAAACAGCATGGCGGTGTAGGGACGGGTTGCACCGGAAGAAACCAGGGCGTACATCGGATACATGAAGCCGGAGAAGGGCTGGATGGTATAGGCGTTTTTCTGCGCGTCATATTCACCCACGGTCAGGTTCTCCGTCAGGACGGAGGAGGAGCGCAGCTTGCTCAGCACAAACAGGCCAATCTTGCCCGCAGCGGTGGGCTGGCTAATCTCCTCGGCCAGCGTGGTGTCAGAGGAGCCGAACACGCAATTGGAAAGGAACTGCGCTATCCACATGTAGCCGGCGTTCTTGTACTCGCCCAGTTCAATGGGCTTGCCGAAATGAGCCTCGTAGGCCTCAGCCAGGCGGGCGGCCCACTCCTCATTGGTCAGCATCACCAGGAAGTTCATGTTCACCTGCTCGCTCTCCGGGTTTTTAAACAGGACGCGGCCCTTCATTTTTTCCTCGGTCAGCTCCCACACGTTCTTGATCGCGGGCACGTCATCGCCCTGGTTGTTGTAGATGAACACCTTGTTGATGAACTGGTGCACCAAGGGGTTCTGATCGGCGGCATCCACATTGGCGGCCACGCTCGGGGGCAGGTAGTTAATCAGGTAGCCATTTTCAATCAAGAATTCCAGGGATGCGCCGTCCTGGATCATGACCATGTCGGCGCCCTTGGCGTTGCTGTCGATCTCGATCTCAAGCTTGGTGTAGATCTCTGCGTCCTTCAGGTTGTTGCCTTCGCCGGTGATGTCATAAAGGGCACAGAACTGCTCCAGTGCGGTGGTGATTCGGCTGGTGTTGCCGTAGACGATGAAGGTGCCCTCCTCAGCCTTGGCCTTCTCAACCAGCTCTTCATGGGTCAGTTTCTGGGCTTCCTCCACCAGCGCTTTGTCAGTCGCCAGGGTGCTTATCGCGCTAAGCGTCAGGATCAGGGTCAGCATCAGGGCAATCAGTTTTCTCATGGGTCCTCCTTTGTTTTCCAGTATTTTTCAGATATTTGCGCGCGGATTTTTCTTGTCCACGTTGCATTTCATGCGGATGAAGCGGCCAAACACGGGGCGTTCGTTCTTCTTTTATCTGCTCTTGTGTCAAGTTAATGTAAACTTTATGTAAAGAGAATACTATAATAAAGAGTATCTGTCAATCGAAAACCCTTCGAGACTTGTGTATACTTTTAGATGTCGGCAACTTTGCGTGAAAAAAAGCCGCGTTTACGGCGGCTTTATCAAGACTTCAGGCACGGACGCTTCTTAATCCTCATTCAGAACAAACTTCTCAATTGCGTCCGCCGCGCCGTCCTGGTCGTAGGGCGGAGCAATGTAGTCGGCCACGTCCCTGACATGCTGGGGCGCGTTGCCCATCGCGACACCGATTTTGGCCTTTTTAATAGAGGGCATATCCAGCGTGCTGTCGCCAAGCGCCATCACCCGGCTGTAATCAAGGCCGAGCTTTTGGAACAGGGTATCGATTGCCTCGCACCGATCCTGGCTTTTGGGGAAGAATTGGATATTTTTTCCTGCGCCCTCGGTGATCAGCAAAAATCCGGTCTCCTCCAGCGCCTTGATCAGGGGCTGCTGCTTTTCCCCCGGCACGCCATACAGGTTGACCTTCTCAATGCCCACGTTCTCATGCAGGAAAAAACGTGATAGGTTTTCCAGCTCCACGTGCCGCTCATGGTTTAGCACCCAGGCGTGGTGCGGGGGGATGTGGTAGTTCGCCCGGTTACGGGACACTTCCTTTTCCATGTAGATCCGGCCCTGGGCCGCGATCTCGCCGTAGATCATCTGTCCCTCAAACAATTGGCAGACTTGGGCGGACTGCTGCGGCGTCAGGGTAGACTCGTAAATGATGTCGCCCGTCTGGATGTCGATCACCCGCCCGCCGTTTGAGGTGATCCAGTAGCGGATGCGCGGGTCTGCTTCAATCTGCGGAGGGAACATCGCGGCTGAACGCCCGGTGGACGGGATCACCATCACGCCCTTTTTCATCGCCAGGTCAAGCGCCTTCATGTTCCTTTTTGAGATGAAAAGCTGATTGCTCTCAAGCGAGGTTCCGTCAAAGTCCAGCAGGATCGCGCAGATGTCCATGTTTACTCCTTCAAGGGGTTTTTAGATTGTAAAATCCAGGTAAAATTCTGGTAAAATATAACATAAGTCTCTGCGAAAGTCAATAAGCGTTGTCAGACAGAGATTCATCCGATATCATAAGCGTAATACATAAATTCATCTTCCTTTCTTTGTGTCTTTTAAGATACTTTCTTCGCAAAGAATTGCCGCTTTCGCGGTTGTGTCCTTTAAGACACTTTTATAATACCATACTTATTTGCCTTTGTCAACACCTAAATTCAAAAAAGTTGACTAAAAGACACTTTTTGTGTTATCATGCATGAAACTACAAGAAGCGCGCTGTAAATCACAGTCCTTCAAAGATATCGGAAGGTAACAATTAATGGATATAGCGACAACAATACGGGATAGAAGAGCCGCCCTTGGTTTAACATTGGAAGAAGTGGCCGAAGCCGTAGGCGTAACCAAATCCACCGTCAGAAAGTGGGAGCATGGTCTTATCCGTAGTATCGGTAACGATAAAATTTCAGACTTGGCAAATGTTTTGCAGCTGCCCGTTACAGCTTTGATTGAAGGTGTAGAAACCAAGAGTGCACCAAATGATGCCGATAACTTAGCTGAGCAGGTTGTTGTAGTAACTGATGATAAGATGGTGCCTTTCTTTCTTCAGGGAGACCAAGTCTATTACAAAACAATAGATAAGCCCCTTTCAGACGGCGATGTTATTGTCGTGTCCATCGACAAAACCAAACACCTCCGGTTTGCCTATCTTTCTGCGGATGGAATTAAACTGCATTCAGGAAGCCCGGCGGAGTTACCGGAGTTTTATCCCATCAATCAAAAACAGGAAGAAGGCTCTGCGCCAAGTTACACTGGGCTTGACATTTTAGGAGTCGCTGTACGAATGGTGAGATATTTATAGCCGCTATCGCCAAAATTGCTGACAAATCATCAAAACGATTATCAAGTATTAACAAAACTATTGGGGGTAAACATGACCGACAACCGCAGAGAACAACAGCGCGCGGAACTGCACCGCACCATTTGGGCCATCGCCAACGACCTACGCGGCAGTGTGGATGGCTGGGACTTTAAGCAATATGTGCTGGGTATGCTGTTTTACCGTTATATTTCAGAAAACATCCGGGATTATATCAACAAGCACGAGCGAGCCGCCGGCAACCCTTCCTTTGACTATGCCAAATTGGAAGACAACTACGCCGAGCCTATCCGGGCAGACCTTGTACGCAGTAAGGGTTTCTTCATCTTGCCCAGCGAGCTGTTTGAAAACGTCCGAAGCCGTGCGCCCCAAGATGAAAACCTCAACGAAACCCTGGAAGGAGTATTCCGCAAAATTGAAGCCAGCGCCCAAGGCAGCCCAAGCGAAGACAACTTCAAAGGCCTTTTTGACGACATGGATGTCAACAGCGCCAAACTGGGCAATACAGTCGCTGAGCGCAATGAAAAGCTGGTAAAGCTGCTGGATAGTATCGGGAGTTTGCAGCTGGGAGATTTCCAGGACAATACAATTGACGCTTTTGGCGATGCCTATGAGTACCTCATGGGCATGTATGCCAGCAACGCCGGAAAAAGCGGCGGCGAATATTACACCCCTCAGGAAGTATCCGAGCTGCTTACCCACCTGACCCTTGTGGGGAAAACCTCTGTCAACAAGGTATACGACCCGGCGGTAGGCAGCGGCTCCCTGCTACTAAAATTCGCTAAAATATTAGGTAAGGATAATGTACGCCAAGGTTTCTTCGGCCAAGACATCAACCTGACCACCTACAACCTCTGCCGCATCAACATGTTTTTACACGACATTGAATACGACAAGTTCGACATTGCCCACGGTAACACGCTAACCAACCCTGCCCACTGGGACGATGAGCCCTTTGAAGCCATCGTTTCCAATCCCCCTTATTCCACCCGCTGGGCAGGCAGCGACAACGCTTTATTAATAAACGACCCCCGCTTCTCTCCCGCCGGGGTGCTTGCGCCCAAATCCAAGGCAGACATGGCCTTCATTATGCACAGCCTTAGCTGGCTTGCCACCAATGGCACCGCAGCCATCGTTTGTTTCCCCGGCATTCTTTACCGAGGCGGGGCGGAGCAGAAAATCCGCAAATATTTGATTGATAATAACTTTGTGGATTGTATCATCCAACTGCCGGATAATTTATTCTATGGTACTTCCATTGCCACCTGTATCATGGTGCTTAAAAAATCCCGCAAAGACAGCAAGGTACTGTTCATCGACGCCAGCCAGCAGTTTGTGAAAGTAACCAATTCCAACAAGCTGTCAGAAGAAAATATTCAAACCATCCTAAACACCTATACCGCCCGGCAAGAGGTAGAATATGTAGCCAGCCTTGTCAGCGCGGAGGACATTGCGGAACAAAAATATACCCTCTCTGTCTCTACTTATGTGGAAAAAGAAGACACCAGGGAAGTTATCGATATTAAAGAATTAAACCGGGAAATCGCGCGAATTGTTGCCCGCCAGCAAGTACTACGGACAGAGATTGACCGCATTGTTAAAGAAATTGAGGGAGCAGAAACATGAGTAAGCTTGAACGCCTGATAGCGGAACTTTGTCCAGAGGGAATAGAGTTTGTTCGTTTACGTGATGTATTAACCATAAAAAATGGCAGCGACTATAAGGCTTTTGGTTCAGGTACTTATCCAGTCTATGGTACTGGTGGAATTATGACTTATATTGATCGATATGTATATGATAAGCCATCTGTTTTAATTCCACGCAAAGGTTCATTAGATAAGCTCTATTACTTAGAGGAACCGTTCTGGACTGTTGATACACTTTATTACACGGAAATTTTCGAGACAATAGCTTTTCCAAAATACCTCTTTTACTATCTTCAGCATCTTCGCCTTGAAACCTTAAATGTGGCGGGAGGCGTACCGAGCCTGACACAAAATGTGCTTTATGATTTGTTAATTCCCCTTCCCCCGCTGCAGGTGCAGCGTGAAATTGTCCAGATACTGGACAATTTCACGGAGCTTACAGCGGAGCTTACAGCGGAGCTTACAGCGGAGCTTACAGCACGTCAGAAACAATATGAATATTATAGAAATTACTTGTTTAGCTATGAGAAGTCCTGCTCTAAATCAAAACAAGTTGAACAAGATATAATATGGTCAACACTTAGCAAAATAGCAGATATTGGAACGGGTTCACGAAATACAAATGAGGAGTTAGAAGAAGGTAAATATCCTTTTTATGTTCGTTCACAACAAGTTAGAAGAATTGATTCCTATGATTATGATGAAACTGCAATTATTACCGCTGGTGATGGTGTTGGAGTTGGAAAAGTACTTCATTATGTGGAAGGAAAATACGCATTGCATCAAAGAGCGTATCGAATTCAAATACATGACAAAAACATAATTCCAAAATATTTCTATTATTATATGCAAAACAGTTTTTTGAATTACATTTTAAGTACAGCTGTACATGCATCGGTCACGTCAATAAGAAGATATATGCTAGAAGATTTTCCCGTTCCCATACCATCACTACAAGAACAATCTCGCATTGTCAGCATCTTAGACCGCTTTGAAGCAATGTGCAACGACATAAGTAGCGGTTTGCCAGCAGAAATCGAAGCCCGGCGCAAGCAATATGAGTATTACCGGGACAAACTATTGACCTTTAAGGAGAAAGTATCTTGAGCACATACAATGTGGTGGCTCGAACATCCGAAAGCACTGTAGTGGCGGAGTATAAGCCCAAGGAGCGCAAGAGCACAGCCTACCAGAGCGAGGCCGATTTGGAGCGGGAACTTATTGCCCAGCTTCACAGCCAAGGCTATGAGTGCCCCAACCTGCCGGACGAAGCCGCCATGCTGCAAAATCTGCGCAGCCAGCTGGAAAAGTTAAATAATTACACCTTTTCCGATGCCGAATGGCAGCGTTTCATGGCCGATGCCCTATGCAACCCCAACGAGGGCATCCAGCAAAAAACCCGCAAGCTGCAGGTGGACCATGTGCAGGTATTGATTCGGGATGATGGCAGCAGTAAGAACATCAGCCTGATAGACAAGCGCAATGTGCACAACAATACCCTGCAGGTCATTAACCAATATGAGCAGAGCGGTGGCAACCGGGAAAATCGATATGATTTGACCATCTTGATGAATGGCTTGCCTGTGGTGCATATCGAGCTAAAGCGCCGGGGTGTAGCTATTCGGGAGGCGTTTAACCAAATCAAACGCTATCAGCGGGATAGTTTCTGGGCGGGCAGCGGGCTGTATGAATATGTACAGATTTTTGTTATTTCCAACGGTACCCATACCAAGTATTACAGCAACACCACCCGAGACAGCCACATCAAGGAAAAGAACGAAAGCCAGCGCAGGCGCAGTAAAAAAACCAGCAACAGCTTTGAGTTTACCAGCTTCTGGGCGGATGCCACCAACCGGGTAATCCCGGATGTAATAGACTTTGCCGCCAGCTTCCTGGCCAAAGGCACTATATTAAACATCTTGGCCAAATACTGTGTGCATACCGCGGAAGAACAGCTTCTGGTGATGCGCCCCTACCAGATTGCCGCTACCGAGCGGATATTAAACCGTATCGAGGTAGCAAAAAACTACAACAAAATGGGCAGCCTTGCCGCGGGCGGCTACATTTGGCACACCACCGGCAGCGGGAAAACCCTTACCAGTTTTAAAGCCGCCCAGCTGGCCACGCAGCTACCCTATGTAGACAAGGTGCTATTTGTGGTAGACCGCAAGGATTTGGACTACCAAACCATGCGGGAATACGATAAGTTTCAAAAAGGCGCCGCCAACAGCAACACCAGCACACGGGTACTGAAGCGGCAGCTTGAAGACCCGGGCGCCCGCATTATCATTACCACCATTCAGAAGCTGGACCGTTTCATCAGCCAGAATGCTCAGCACCCGGTATATAAGCAGCATGTGGTCATCATCTTTGATGAATGCCACCGCAGCCAGTTTGGAGACATGCACCGCGCGATTACCAAGGCATTCAAGCGCTATCATCTGTTTGGCTTTACCGGCACGCCCATCTTTGCTAAAAATGCCCCAAGCGGGGGCAATCCCCTGCGCAAAACAACGGAACAGGTGTTTGGCGATAAGCTGCACACCTATACCATTGTAGACGCCATCAACGATGGCAATGTGTTGCCTTTCCGCATTGACTACATCAACACGGTAAAGGAGCGGGAAGGCATAGAAGATAAACAGGTGCTGGCAATAGACCGGGAGCGCGCCTTGATGGCTCCTGAGCGCATCAGCGAAGTGGTGAGCTATACCTTGGACCACTTCGAGCAAAAGACCATGCGCAACCACTATTACTCCTTAAAAGGGCAGCGCTTGAACGGCTTTAACTCCATCTTTGCCACCGCTTCCATCCCGATGGCCATGCGCTATTACAGCGAGTTTAATCGGCAGCTGAAAGAGCGCAACAAGAAGCTGAAGATAGCCATTATCTACAGCTTTAGCCCCAACGAGGATGACCCGGAAGACGGGCTGATTGAAGAGAGCTTTGACACCGATGGCCTGGACCAGAGCAGCCGAGATTTTCTGGACGCGGCCATTGCCGATTACAACCGGGATTTTCGCACCAATTTCAGCACCAGTTCCGAATCTTTCCAGAACTATTATAAAGACCTATCCGACCGCGTAAAAAAGCGGGAGGTTGACTTGCTGATTGTAGTAAACATGTTTCTCACCGGCTTTGACGCCACCACCCTAAACACCCTGTGGGTGGATAAAAACCTGCGCCTGCATGGGCTGATTCAAGCCTTTTCCCGCACCAACCGCATTCTTAACACCGTGAAGACCTTTGGCAATATCATCTGTTTCCGGGATTTGCAGCAGGAGACCGATGACGCCATCGCGCTGTTTGGAGATAAGGACGCCGGTGGTGTAGTACTGCTGAAAAACTTTGACGCCTATTACTACGGCCATGAAGACAAAGGCAAGTATCAGCCCGGCTATGTGGAGCGCATCAGCGGACTGCAAGCCAAATATCCCTTAGGCGAGCAGATTATTGGAGAACAAAACCAAAAAGACTTCATCCGAGCATTTGGCGCTATCCTGCGGCTGCGCAACATCCTTTCCGCCTTTGATGAATTTGAGGGCAAAGAGCTTCTGACCCCCAGAGACTACCAGGATTATCAGAGCATCTATATCGACCTGTATCAGGAACTGAGCCGAGGCCGAGAAGTAGACAAAGAATTCATCAACGAAGACCTGGTGTTTGAGATGGAGCTTATCCGCCAGGTGGAAGTGAATATTGATTATATTCTCATGTTGGTTGCCCGCTACAAGGATAGCAACTGCAAAGACAAGACCATTTTGGCTGATATTGACAAGGCTGTCAGCGCCAGCTTGCAATTGCGCAGCAAGAAAGAACTGATTGAGGGCTTTGTTGCCAGCGTTACCGCCCAGACAGAGGTTGAAAAAGACTGGCGCGCATTCGTGCTGCAACAAAAAGAAAATGACCTGAGCCACCTGATTGATGAGGAGCGGCTCAAGCCCGAAGAAACCAGACGCTATATTGATAACTCATTCCGGGACGGCGAACTGCGCACAACCGGCACCGACATCGACCGCATCATGCCACCGGTTAGCTGGTTTGGCGGTGGCCGTGTAGAAAAGAAAAAAACGTTGATAGAAAAACTGATGGCATTTTTTGAAAAGTATTTGGGGTTGGTGTGACCGTATGGATTTGGAGGAAAAATGGCTCTTTATCAAACGATGAACTTTCTGAATGGTGCAAAGGATTTTATTCAAGCCAAGACCTACGAGCCAATAGTTCTTCAGCTTATGAATCAGTCTAAGACCGTTTTCCCTGAAGAGTATTCTCACGTAAAAGAACAACCACATGGTGAATCGGATTTTGTCTCGGATAGCGGAATAAAATTTGACGCAAAACTATTGTTCAGCACAGAACAATGCAAATACCTTGCCAAAGGTGATGAAAACCTTATTGATTGGATGCGGTCTCTCAGGCAGGAGCTTGGGCAAGTATCAGAAATGCTAAAAAATCGGAATTTTGATAAAATACATACTACTCGCTTATACAAAGAAATGCTGCGACGCCTTCCTAATGAAGATATCGCAGAAAATACCATATACTTTACACCTTACCCAATTATACCAGCGTTTGAAAAATCGATTTATGCCCAGTTTGCTAGTGATATAATAAGCATAACTTATAATGCGCTTGTCACAAAAAACTCTGAAAGGTTCATCAACAAATCAAACTATATAATCTACCCTACATCAGATGCTAAAAAAATAGTTCTTCGAATGCTAGGCGAAGATAAAAAAGAGTACGTCTCTATCGAACCCCTTCTGGAACATATAAGATATGGTTTTATCAACGAACCAAATTGCGATGCTGATATTGTTTTCTTTCAATAATTGACGACTATGCTATTAATATAGAGTTGTTGATAAGCAGTAAATTCATTGTACTTTGAAAGAATGAATGATATACTTTTCTTGTCTTTAGTCGTGATATTGTTTTTTGTGGTTTTCGCAAAAAATTACAAGTAAATGCAGCTTATGGAATGAAAAGTTCAAAAAACAATCATTCTCATCGTTTTAGGAGAGCAATATGGCAGAAACGCAAAATATTGAATATAAAGAATCCTGGAGGGACGAGTACCTTAGATGGGTATGCGGCTTTGCCAATGCCCAAGGAGGGCGCATCTATATTGGTATTAAGGACAATGGACAGGTGGTTGGAGTCGCCAACAGTAAAAAGCTAATGGAAGACATTCCCAACAAAATAAGAAACACCATGGGTATTCTTGCCGATGTAAACTTGTTGCAAAAGGATGGGAAGGAATACATTGAAATCAATGTGAATCCCAGTAGCTATCCGGTCAATTATCAAGGCGAATACCATATCCGTAGCGGAAGCACAAAGCAACACCTGAGCGGCCATGCCCTGACAGCTTTCCTAATGGAGAAAACAGGTTACAAATGGGATGCAGTACCGGTGGAAGGAATTACTGTAAATGATCTTGACCGGGAAAGTTTTGAGATTTTCCGCCGTGAAGCCGTACGAAATGGGCGTATGACCAAAGAGGA
>JGI24712J26585_10002703_pt1 | contig 14309 bp, 13 predicted proteins | sample BioPla3DNA2_FD_26585 | JGI IMG/M metagenome (IMG submission 26585) | reverse complement strand
CTTTTCAACGCTTCCCACAGCGCTACTACTACTTACCATTGACAGACTTCCTAAAAAAATGGACCATATGTTTGACAACCGCAGACCAAATACTCAATTTCCTCAAGTTTTATATTGTTTTTTTAACCCAAAAGATGTATAATGGCTGCCGAAACAGACAAGTGTCTGCTATATGCGGACACGATTAGAACAAATGAACTATATTTGGAGGAAGACTGATGAAAAGATTTATATCTATTGCGGTTATCCTGTGTCTTGTTCTGGTCCTTTTTGCCGGCTGCGGCAAAGAAAAGACCGGAGGCGATACCGCCGGCGATGTTATTAAAATCGGCGTATTTGAGCCCTCTTCGGGCGACAACGGCGCCGGAGGCAAGCAGGAGATACTCGGCATTGAATATGCCCATTCCAAGGTTAATACCATTGATATAGGCGGAAAAACCTACAAAATAGAGCTGAAAATCGTTGACAACGAATCTTCAAACGATAAGGCGCCCACCGCTGCGGCAACCCTTGTGGGTGAAAAATGCAGCGTAGTAGTCGGTTCCTATGGCTCCGGCGTTTCCATCGCAGCCAGCAGCGTATTCGGCAATGCGGGCATACCGGTTATCGGCGCATCCTGCACAAATCCCCAGGTTACAGAAGGAAACAGCCACTATTTCCGCATCTGCTACCTGGATCCCTTCCAGGGTACCGTCCTTGCCAACTTTGCTGTCGACAACTTCAATGCCAAAACCGCCTACATACTGACCAAGCTGGGTGATGACTATTCTGTGGGCCTGGGCAACTATTTTAAAGAGGCCTTTGTAGGCTTGGGCGGAACAGTAGTCGAGGAATCTTTCCAGGAAGGAAACAGCGACTTTACGGCATTCATTACATCGGCAATCAATTCCGGAGCGGATGTCATTTTCGCCCCCACTTCCACCGAGGCAGCTTCCCTCATAATCGGCCAGGCCACAGCAATGAATATTGACATTCCCCTGCTGGCCGGCGATACATGGGACAGCTCGGTTATACTGGACGCTGCAAGTGGATCCAACCAGGAGATCTATGTCTCCACTTTCTTCGATGAGGGTGATGATTCCGCGGCAGGCTCAGAATTTGTTCAGGGCTTCAAGGCATGGCTGAACGCCAACCCGGACAAGCTTGCAAATAACGGCGGCAACGATATTGTCGCTGCAGTTTCCGCTCTGGGATATGACGCGTACATGGTAGCCATCGAGGCCATTAAGAAAGCCGGAAGCAGCAATCCTGCGGATATAATGGGTGCTCTGCCCACAACAACCTATACAGGCGTCACCGGAGACATTGCCTTTGATGATATTGGAGATGCCATCCGCAATGTGGCATATATAAAGAGTGCCAACACTGCCGACGCCAGTTGGAACTTTGTCGCTATTCAGAGCATTAAATAAGCGTACTGCTTTAAACGATGCTTAAAGGGCGGGGGATATCCCCCGCCCCGAAACATTATATCCCGTGTTTCCACAATTTGGGCTGCCTCGAAGGGAGGCAGCGTGATTAAGGTCAGATTCCATGCGGATTGTTCCTGCAAGGCCTTTCACGCCCAAAAGATTGACCTGGCGGAAGCCGGCTCGCGTCAGTCGGCTTTTAAACACAGAAACCGGAGATCCTTTTCGAGACAACACAAATGGAGGTTCCGCAATGGAATTTATCAACACCTACCTTCCGTACATATTAGCCGGAATCTCAGTGGGCGGACAATACGCTCTCATTGCCATCGGCTATACCATGGTGTACGGAATTCTCAGGCTGATTAACTTTGCCCATGGTGACATATTCATGGCCGCAGGTTTTATGATGGTCTACCTGTCGGCCAGCATGCCACTTTATATTTCAATACCGCTGGTTATCATCCTCACGGTCATACTGGGATTTCTTGTGGAGCGTATCGCATACAGACCCCTCCGCACAGCGCCACGAATGTCCATTATGATCAGCGCCATAGGCGTATCCTACCTGCTGCAAAACTGCGCATGGTATCTCACCAGCGGACTGCCAAAGCAATATCCAAAAATACCGTGGATAAGTGCGTCCGTCTCCATAGGAGCGTCAACTACCACGGTTGTCACCCTGATAACACCCATATTGACGATTGTGCTGATTGTAGCCCTTGTCCTTTTGATAAAGCACACGAAAATCGGCATGGCCATGCGCGCCGTATCAAGGGACTTTGAAACCAGCCAGTGCATGGGCATAAAAATCAATTCGGTTATCGGCATAACTTTTATAATTGGGTCATTCCTTGCAGCCATCGGCTCGCTGCTGTACTTCACAAATTATTCCACCGTAACGCCCATATCCGGCGCGATGCCGGGTCTGAAGGCCTTTGTGGCGGCGGTATTTGGAGGCATAGGCAGCGTACCCGGCGCTGTTGTGGGAGCTTTCCTTATCGGCATATGTGAAAACATATTAAAGATAAAAGAGCTTGATATGACCACTTTTTCAGATGCCTTTACCTTCGCGCTGCTGATAATAATTCTAATCGCCAAGCCTACGGGGCTCTTCGGCGAAAAAATTACGGATAAGGTTTGAGGGAGAGATATGGATAAGAAGATAAAAATAATAATATATGCCGCTCTCCTGGTCGCACTGTTTGCTTTGCTTTTTATTCTCGAGCAGATACTGCCGTCATACTCAATGCTTTTCACGGTCCTGAAAAAGGGCGCCATATATGCCCTTGTGGCAGTATCAATGAATTTGCTCAATGGCTTCACAGGCCTTTTTTCACTGGGCCAGGCGGGATTCATGCTCATTGGAGCATATACCTACGGTATATTCACAATTCCTACGGAGGCCCGCTCAGCCGTCTACCAGTATTTTGACGGAGGCATCATAAACTTTACCGTCCCGGTGGTTGTGGCTCTTGTAATGGCCGGGGTCGCGGCTGCAATATTCGCCTATATAATCGGACTGCCCGTATTGAGGCTCAAGAGCGACTATCTGGCTATCGCCACCCTGGGCTTTGCCGAAATAATCCGGGCCGTCTTCCAGTGGAAAACCCTCGGCCCGGTAACAAACGGGTCAAATCTGCTGCGTCTGTATCCCACCTTTAAGTCGGTTCTATTCCCGTTTGCGGTGTCCGGGATATGTATAGCCATTATCGTGCTGCTGATCAACTCCTCATACGGGCGGGCATTCAAGGCCATTCGCGATGATGAAATTGCGGCGGAGGCCATGGGCATCAACCTGGCAAAGCACAAGCGGCTCGCCTTCACAATAAGCTCTTTTTTCGCCGGTGTGGGCGGCGCTCTGCTGGCCATGTACCAGACCACCATCCAGGCATCGGCCTTCAAATCTGCCATGACCTATGAAATTCTTCTCATTGTGGTCATTGGCGGTCTTGGCTCCGTGACAGGCAGCTGCATATCCTCATTCCTTTTCATAGCTGCCAGCGAGTGGTGGCTGCGCTTTTTGGACGAGACTACATACATAGGTTCCTTCAAGGTTCCCTTGCTCAATCCCGGCTTTAGAAAGGTCGTATTTTCAATAATTATCATGATAGTCGTGCTCTTTTACAGACGGGGCATCATGGGTAATAAGGAATTTTCCCTGGACCCAATCGCAAAGCAATTCAAAAAAAGGTACAGGCGCAGAAAGGAGGTTGTCGGCAGTAATGAGCAGTAATATTATGCTGCAGGTAGAAAACGTCACAATGCAGTTTGGCGGCGTAATAGCCGTGGACAACCTCTCAATAGATGTCTATGAGGACGAAATCGTTGCCCTCATCGGCCCCAACGGGGCCGGAAAAACGACGACCTTTAACTGCATAACGGGGGTATATGAGCCCACAAACGGGTGCATAAAATACCGGGGAGAAGTCATAGTCTCAAATTACCCCCAGGGAAAGATGAAAAAGCAATACCTGGGTAAAAACAACGGCCTGTATTCAAAGGTCATCAACCCCACGCCCGATCAGATTACAATACTGGGTATTGCCAGAACCTTTCAGAATATCAGGCTTTTTAAAAACCTCTCCGTTTTTGAAAACGTGCTCATCGCAAAGCATTTGAGGGCAAAGCAAAACGTATTTACTGCCACCTTCCGCCTCAACTACAGGGAGGAGCGGCGAATGAGGGAGGAGTGCATGGCACTCCTGGAGGAGCAGTCACTCCTAAATCTGAAGGACGCTCCAGCGGGCAGTCTGCCCTACGGTCTGCAGCGCAGGCTGGAAATATCCCGAGCCCTTGCAACCGACCCGAAACTTCTGCTGCTGGACGAGCCTGCTGCCGGCATGAACCCCCAGGAGACTCAGGAGCTGGCCGAGTTTATCCGGCAGATAAAAGAGAAATATAAACTGACAATTCTGCTCATAGAGCATCATATGGATCTGGTCATGCAGATTTCCGAGCGTATATATGTTCAGGATTTCGGCAAGCTTATAGCCACCGGTACTCCGGAGGAGATCCAAAAAAATCAGCGCGTTATAGACGCGTATCTGGGGGTGGCTGAAGATGCCTTTGCTTAAGATAAGTGATTTAAAGGTCAATTACGGGGCTATCGAGGCCGTCAAGGGCATATCCTTTGAGGTCCCCGAAAAGAGCATAGTTACCCTTATCGGGGCTAACGGTGCGGGCAAGAGCACAACCCTTCGCACCATAGCCGGGCTTGTGAAACCGGTCAGCGGGACTATTGAGTTCAAGGGCGAGGATATCACCGCGAAGGACCCGGCGCTCATAGTCTCCAGGGGCATAACCCTCGTACCCGAGGGAAGAAAGATATTCCCGGATCTGACGGTACTGGAAAACCTGAAAATAGGCGCGTATTTGAGAAAAGACAATCTGGACGATGATTTAAACTGGATATATGACCTGTTTCCCAGGCTCAAGGAGCGAACCTGGCAGATGGGGGGCACCCTCTCCGGCGGAGAGCAGCAGATGCTGGCCGTGGCAAGGGCGCTCATGAGCCGTCCAAAGCTGATGATGATGGACGAGCCGTCCCTGGGCCTGGCCCCCATGATAGTCCGGGACATATTTGATATAATAAGGGAAATAAACAGGCAGGGCATAACCATCCTGCTGATAGAGCAGAACGCCAACATGGCCCTCCAAACGGCGGACATAGGTTATGTGCTGGAGACCGGGCGAATAACACTCACAGGCTCCGGCAAAGACCTGCTGACCAATGAAGCCGTGAAAGCCGCCTACCTGGGCACGTAAAAGGGCGGCATTATAAGGCAGATTTTTGGGACGTGTTTTTCATTTAGTTTAATACAGTGTATCGAAAGATAAGGGCATGCTGGGCGCATGCCTTTATCTTTCGAATTCTAAGAACCTTATCTTCAGTTTACTCCGCAGGTTTTGATTACATACCGCAGGGGGCGACGGGCATGTCGTAACGCCGCTGCAGCCCTTTCATAAATACCGCAACACCAGCGAACCAAAACAGCACCGCCGAAAAGCATACCGGCAGAACCGTTTCATTGATGGCAGACCTTTTGTACGTTTCGTAAACCAATGCGTGTATGAAGGTTTATGCATATACAGTGGTACAGTGCTTTGGAACACGCGGGCATGAAAAATTCATGCCCGCGAACGGGGCGTCTGGGAAGCCGCCCCCTACGGCTCACAAAAGTAACTGCGTTTAAAGGGGCATTTCTCATTCACTAATACGCAATATACTGCGAAGATGCCCAACGCTCTACTAATAACCAATCTATGTTTCCTGGCAATTATACAGCTCTTTTGCTTCTTCCAGCGTTATTTCCTTGTCGAGAAAGCGCTGGTAGAGCTCGCAAATTGGCTCTGTCTCTCCATATGCAATTTGGTTTCCGCGGTGAAGCCACAGCACCTTGTCGCACAGTTCATTTACCTGGGACAGTGAATGTGACACAAGTATTGTAGCGGCTCCTCCGTTGATTATCTGGCGCATTTTCTCCTCGCTCTTTTTTCGAAACGCCCCGTCCCCAACGGACAAAACCTCATCGAGTATGAGAATCTCGGGATCCACCAGTGAGGCAATGGAGAATGCCAGCCGGGACTTCATTCCGGAGGAGAGTTGCTTGAAGGGACGGTCCTGAAAATCCTGCAGCTCGGCAAATTCGATTATCCTGTCATAGGTCTCATCCATGAATTTGCGCGTATAGCCCAGCATGGCCCCGCGCAGGTAGGCATTTTCCCTCACGGTCAGGTCTCCGTCAAAGCCGGAGGCCAGCTCCAAAAGGGCAACAATGCTGCCGTTTCTGACAACATGCCCCTTTGTAGGCTCCATAATTCCCGCCACGGCTTTGAGCAACGTGGATTTGCCCGCCCCGTTTGTTCCGATTATCCCGAGCATCTCGCCCTGATATAAATCAAAGGAAACGCCGTTGACAGCCCAAAATTCCCTCACCTGATAATTGCCCGTCAGGTGGCGCATGACCCATTCCTTGAGCCCGATATCCTTGAAATCCCCTGTCATGTAGCGGATGGAAACGTCTTTTACACTAAGTACCATAATCCGCCCCTCCGTCAGACATAATACAGGAATTTTGTATTATACTTTTTATACATACGAAATCCCATATAGAAGAAAAATATCCCATACCCGGCGGCAATCAGGTGAAACCACAGGGTGGGCACAGTGTTTTCTATGACGATTTTCCTGAAGTACCTGATATAAACATAAACCGGGTTCAGCAGGAATAGATGCTGGGCTACCTCTGAATACCTGTCAATGGTGTAGAATATTGCCGACATATACATTAAAAGCCTCGTAAAAACGCTCCATAGATATTTTATATCCCTAAAAAATACAAATAACGCTGATAAGATTAATCCAACCCCAATATTAAATAACACAAGACAGCATATTGGGAAAAGAAGAAACAAATAATTCCATGTAAAGGGCAATTTATCAGCGGCAACAAAAACAAAAAATACTACCAGGGTCAAGCCAAAGCTAATTAATGATGATATGTTTTTTGATAGCAAAAATAAATATTTAGGGACATTTACTTTCGTAAAAATACTTGAATTTCCTACAAGTGAAGACATTCCCTCGCTGGTCGATTCCGTAAAATAGGAAAAAACCAATGTACCTGCAAAGATATAAACAGTATAGTGTGGAGTATTCCGCCCAAAAAACTGGCTGAAAACCAGCCACATGACCAGAAGGGTGAGCAATGGGGACAGCACGCTCCAGAGCATTCCCAGCACTGTGCGCTTATACTTTTTCTTAAAATCCCTTTTCACAAGCTCGCTGAAAAGAAAGCTGTACTGCCGCATCCTCTTGAAAACCGGATCCCCCTCGTCGGGAAGATGCCACCTCCCCGCCAGGACACGCTCCGGAAACCTGTCGAAAAGGGGCAGGGGAATGATTGCCACAAAAAGCATGACAATCGCCATGGACGCAAAGAAGAATACCTTCCAGTGCTCCGCCCATATCTGGCCGAATATGGAGTTCATGTCCATGTGCAGCCACAGCTGGATTATTACACTGTGCCAGAAAAACACCTGAAACGCCCGCTTGGCAAAGCCCGTAAAAACAAATTTCCTGCGTGGAATTCCACAAAACCACAGCGCAGCCACCACAGCCGAAGCGGCATATGCCGCCAGACGGGCAGCCAGCCTGTATAACGGAGGGCCGGATATGAGCCGTCCTGAAAACAAGTCGGCCATATCCCCCGGCATTTTTACATTCAAAAGCACCGGTGCTATAAAAATCAAAGCGGCGGCAAAAAAGGATGCGATTTTCAGGGGACGCCTGTCCGTCACAGCGACAGCCCTTTCACTCCCCAAATAGCTTCCGGCAAGAAAAAACGGCAGGAAAACAAGCATCCCGGATACCCGGTCCGAAAGAGGAAAGGCGGGCAGAAGGCCGGCAGCCGTCCCCAGAACAACCCCCGTCAAAACGCCCGCGGCGGGCCTCAGCCTCCCCAGCGCCCGGGCAGCCAGTATCCAGACAATGAGCGCCGGGAATATCCACGCCCGGTCTTCTGATAAAAAAGCCTCCCAGAAGCTTCTTTTTAAAAAGTAAACTCCCACAAAGCAGCTTATGAGCTTCATCGCCGCATATGCCGCGCCTATCATTAAAAGACTGGCCGGCCGGGGCTCTTTTCCGCCCTTTGTCGGCCTGAGATGCAGTCCTGCGGCAAATGCAAAAAGGGGAACCAGAAATACCGAGATTAACGCAGCGATGTTTCTCATGCGAAGGGAGCCCTCCCCATATATCTCGGCACAGGCCAGGACCACAGCTGCCGCGGTCAGAAATATTATTATGTTTTTCAGGGAATTTTTTGTTTTCCCTCGTCCGTTATCAGCCATATTCGTCACCTGTTGCGCCTTTTTCGGCACAAAAAACAGAAAATAATATATAAATCATATTATATAGGACTTATATTGTGCAAGGCACGACCTCACAAGGCACACCCCGCTAATATTTTAATCATATTAAGTTAATAATCCCAGGAGGTACTTTCCGTATTCGGTGTTTTTCATGCCTATACCCGCTTCATAGAGCTTGTCCCTGTCAATATACCCGTGCCGGTAGGCTGTCTCCTCCACACAGGCTATGATGGACCCCGTATAATCCTGTAACACGCGGATTGTATTGGCGGCGCTGAGAAGATTGCCCGCGTTTCCCGCGTCCGCCCAGAAAAATTCACGTCCGAATTTCACCACATTCAGCTGGCCCATTTTCAGATACTCGTTGTTGACCGAGGTTATTTCCAACTCGCCTCTCTCCGAGGGCTCAATGGAGTGGGCTATTTCTACCACCCTGTTGTCGTAGAAATATAGACCCGGCACTATGTAGTTTGACCTGGGCTTGACCGGCTTTTCCTCCAGAGACAGGACCCTTCCATCCCCATCAAACTCAACAACACCAAAGGGTCTGGGGTCCTCCACATAGTATCCGAAAACCGTAGCCCCCGTATTGTTTTCCCTGGCCTCAATAAGGCAGTCGTCCAGTCCGGGGCCATAGAAAACATTGTCGCCCAGAACCAGGCACACATCATTTCCGCCGATAAAGTCTTTTCCGACGATAAAAGCGTCCGCAATACCTCTCTGAATCTTCTGCTCTTTGTATGATATGGATATTCCCAGGCTGCTGCCGTCCCCGAAGAGCTGTTCAAAGGGCTGCTGCAGGTCCGGCGGCACGATTATGAGTATCTCCGTTATTCCAGCCCTGAGGAGCACATCCAGGGGGTAGTATATGAGCGGCTTGTCATACAGGGGAATGAGAGGCTTGCAAACCGGCTTTGTGGCCGGGTAGAGCCTTGTCCCCTTGCCTGCCGACAAAATTATCCCTTTCAAAACGCAAAGTTCCTTTCTTTTTATATTTATATATATTTAATTTTCTTCTTTCGCCACCACAATTCCGCCGGTCTTTAAAATGCTATTTGGCGGAATAACGCCGCGAACACAGGACAGCGGATATATGACGGAACCGGGACCGACTATTGAGCCGGGATTGAGCACACTGTTGCAGCCAATCTCCACATAATCTCCCAATAGGGCGCCCAGCTTCCTGAGCCCCGTCTCAATTTTCTCCGCCCCGTTCTTGACGGCTATCATAGTCTTGTCCGACTTTACATTGGAGGTGATGGCACCCGCCCCCATATGGCTCTTGTAGCCCAATATAGAGTCACCCACATAGTTAAAGTGGGGCACCTGGACACCGTCAAACAAAATAACGTTTTTCAGCTCAACGGAATTGCCCACCACACAGTTTGCGCCCACCAAAGCCGAGCCGCGGATATAGGCGCAGTGGCGAACCTCGGTCTCCTGCCCGATTATGCAGGGCGAACCCAGACAGGCTGTGGGTGCGATGATTGCCGTTTTATGTACCCAGACATCCGGAGAAAGCTGGTCATACTCCTNCGGGGAAAGGGATTGTCCAAGGTTGATGATAAAATCCTTAAGCCCCTCCAAAGCCTGCCACGGATATTGAAAACGGGCTATATATTCTCCGGCCATGGAATGGGAAAGGTTAAATAAATTCGTGGCTGAGATTTTCATTTCAGGCTCCTTTACATGCAGGATTCGGCTTCAAATCGAATTGATATGCAATAAAAATTAATCACATTTTATAATACTATATCTTCCTATTATTGTGACTAATATACAGCATTCATTATATAACTTCAATCCCCGAAGCCTGCCGAGTTGCTGTATCTTCTTAGCCAGTATAACATCTATTCATCATATCCGTTGGGATTTTGCCTTTGCCAATTCCATGAATCCCGGCACATATCCTCCAAGCCAAGCTTTGCAGTCCACCCCAGAAGCTCTTTAGCTTTAGTAGTATCTGCCCAGCATTCAGCTATATCGCCTTCCCTGCGTTCTGTAAATACATAAGGTATCTTTATATCATTAGCTCTTTCAAAATTCTCTACCAACTCAAGGACACTGACACCGCTTCCCCTCCCCAGATTAAAAACCTCTGTACCGGTATGCTGCTCAGCATAAACCAACGCTGCAACGTGCCCTTTTGCCAAATCAACTATATGGATATAGTCCCGAACTCCTGTTCCGTCGGGCGTCGGATAATCATTGCCAAAAATATTGAGTCGTTTCAGTTTTCCAACTGCCACCTGGGAGACAAACGGCATAAGGTTGTTTGGTATCCCGGCCGGGTCCTCACCAATTAAGCCGCTGGGATGGGCACCTACGGGATTAAAATATCGAAGCAGCACAGCTGACATGCCGGTTGCTTTTGCCGTGTCGGTTACAATCTGTTCTATCATAAACTTTGTCCATCCATAGGGGTTCGTACAACCGCCTGTTTCCATATCTTCTGTATATGGAACCGGACACTCCGCCCCGTAGACCGTAGCTGAAGAACTGAAAACAAACCGTTTTACTCCATGGGTCTGCATCCCTTCAAGTACCGTCATTGCCGCATCAAGGTTTACTCTATAATAGCGCAGCGGCTCCCGCACAGACTCACCTACAGCTTTAAGTCCCGCAAAATGGATAACCGCTTCGATTGAATTGTCTGCAAATATCCGGTTTAGTGCTTCCCACTCCCTAACATCGCAACGATAAAATGAAACTGTTTTTCCGGTGATTTTTTCTACACGCCGTATGGCTTCCTCGCTTGAGTTGGAAAGATCGTCCGCAATAACGACTTCATATCCCTCATTCAACAGTTCTACAGCGGTATGAGAGCCAATATAACCGGCTCCTCCCGTTAATAACACGGCCATATTATAGATCCTCCTGTAAACTATAAAGCAAAAATGTCGAATCTTCGCACATTTTAAGTAAACTCCTGTCACCCAAGCTCCGCCTTCGCTGCCTCCAGCGCCGCAGCAATGACCTTATCCATATCGTAGTATTTATACTGCCCGAGCCGCCCTCCGAAAATCACATCCTCCCGCTTCGCCGCAAGAGCCCTGTACTTTTCGGCTAGGGTTTCATTTCTCTCATCATTTATCGGGTAATAGGGCTCCGTGCCCGGCTTCCACTCCGCAGAATACTCTCTGGATATGACAGTGGTGGGCTGCTGTCCAAACTCAAAATGCTTGTGCTCTATTATCCTGGTCCAGGGGACCTCCTTAGATGTATAGTTGACTACAGCATTTCCCTGATAATTGTCCGTGGGCAGCTCCTCCGTCTCAAACCGGACGCTCCGCCACTGGAGATAACCAAGAGAATAGTCAAAAAACTCGTCCAGCATCCCGGTGAAAACGGTTTTTTCAGCAATGTTCGGATGCTCCTTTATGAAGTCAAAATAGTCTGTGTTCAAGAGAACCTGGCTGCCCTCCAGCAGCTTTTCTATTATCGGATTATACCCGCCAATCGGAATGCCCTGCCAACGGTCATTGAAATAATTGTTGTCATATGTAAAGCGCAGGGGCAGGCGCTTGATTATAAACGCCGGCAGCTCCCGGCAGTCCCGTCCCCACTGCTTTTCCGTATATCCTTTTATGAGCTTTTCATAGACATCCCGTCCGACCAGTGATATAGCCTGCTCCTCCAGGTTTTTCGGCGCAGTTATGCCCGCCTCGGCAATCTGCCGGTCAATTATCTCCTTTGCCTCGGCAGGGGTCTTTATCCCCCACATTTTGCTGAAGGTGTTCATATTGAAGGGCAGATTATACAGCTCCTCCCCATAAATTGCAACGGGGGAATTTATATAGTTGTTAAACTCGGCAAACCTGTTAACATAGTCCCATACCTCCCTGTTTGAGGTATGGAAAATATGCGCCCCATATTTATGGACGTTTATTCCGCTTATGTTTTCACAGTACACATTGCCGCCGGCGTGATTTCTCCGGTCAATCACCAGGCAGCGCCTTCCCCGGTCCGTCGCCTGGCGGGCAAACACCGCGCCGAACAGGCCGGAGCCGACTATGAGGTAATCGTAACTATACAAATATTTTCTCTCCTTATTTTAAGAAATTAATTCAACAACAATACTGTGTATTTTGCACTCTGTTTATCCTATATCTAATCTTATCTGGCAATCTCATAATATCTTTTTAATTCATCTATGTGATCCGACATTGTAGTCAGCTTTTTACTATAATTCCAGAATTCATTGAGATCGGACGGTTTGTTTACGAAATGCAAAATATGTGAGAGCATATCTTCCGCGTTGCCGCCTTCAAATTTAAACAAAGGAGAAGCGCACAACTCAGACGCGCCGCCATAACTGCTGCATAAGATTGGTACTCCATGGGCCACCATTTCAATTGCCACTTGGGGAAGATTATCCTCCCATAGAACAGGAATTACGCCTAAATGAACATCTTTCAGGATAGCGTCCAGCTCTTCATGCTTGTATCCGTTTTTTATTGTTACGCTATGGAATTTTTTCAGTTTATCGCGTATGTATTCCTCTCTGCAATTCTTTGCGGCTATAAGTATATCGATGTTTTTAGCCTGATCTTCGCCAAGCGTGGACAGGGCGTTAATAAAAAAATCAAAACCTTTTTCTTTTATACTGGCATATCCTAAAAACGCTATTTTCAATTTTGGGGAAGGGGCGGCCACACTCCTTTTCAGCTGATTTTCGGCCGCCTTTGTTCCTATATACGAAACGAAGAGCTTGTTTTTATCGATACCGTGTGTTTCAAAAATGTCGGCAACTCTTTTTGATACCGCAAGTACACAATCTATGTATTTATTTATAACAGATATGCATTCTTTCCGATACCTGGAATATATTTCTGCGGGACAATCCATCATAAAACTATCCAATCCTACAAATCGCATCCAATTTTCATCAGGTTCTTTCTTTAAGCGCCGCTTAATTTCACTATAAATCTTATAACCTTTTGCATTAATACATTTCAGGCATTCGGTCCCTTCCATAGTTCCGTCACATATTTTCTGATTGCCGTAATGGTAATAGTTTACCATAGGACAAATAGGAGCATAATTGTGCAACGTTAGCAGGAACTTCGTTTCGGCATACTTCTCCTTTAAAGAAAAGACATCCAGCGCCAATCCTTCAATATTGTGAAAATGAATAATATCAAATGGCCCATTATCTTCGATAAATTTATCAATTGTTTTCTTTGTTACCGACTCAGGTTCAAGCATCTTCGCCGGATTTCTAGCTATCCATCCATTCGGAGCAAATATAGGAGAGTTGACTATTTCGAAACTCTTACATTTTCCCGCCGGGTCCCGGGTCTTTTGAAGATACGTTTCTGCTGTCGAAGCATCATACGCCCAGCCGGAGGATAAAAAATAAAGCTCTATTTCTGATTCCGATATGCAAAATGAATCGATTAGATTTTTCAGATATACAGTCACGCCGCCTCCTGCTCCACCGGGATCGTCATAAGGAACCCAATTATAAAATAGGATTTTTTTCTTTTTTTCATTAACTTTATCCCTATTCAACTAATACACTCTCCTATATAGTGCAAATATAACGCGCCCGGTCCTCTGATAATTGTCCGCGGCAGTTCCTCCGTCTCAAACCGGACTCTCCGCCACTGGAGATAATCAAGAGAATAGTCAAAAAACTCGTCCAGCATCCCGGTGAAAACGGTTTTTTCAGCAATGTTCGGATGCTCCTTTATGAAGTCAAAATAGTCTGTGTTCAAAGAACCTGGCTGCCCTCCAGAAGCTTTTCTATTATCGGATTATACCCGCCAAGCAATCGGAATGCCCTGCCAGCGGTCATTGAAACATTTATTGTCGTATGTAAAGCGCAGAGGGGCAGGCGCTTGATTATAAAAGCCGGCAGCTCCCGGCAGTCCCGTCCCTACTGCTTTTCCGTATATCCTTTTATGAGCTTTTCGTAGACATCCCGTCCGGCCAGTGATATAGCCTGCTCCTCCAGGTTTTTCGGCTCAGTTATACCCGCCTCGGCAATCTGCCGGTCAATTATCTCCTTTGCCTCGGCGGGGG
>JGI24712J26585_10002700_pt1 | contig 14317 bp, 13 predicted proteins | sample BioPla3DNA2_FD_26585 | JGI IMG/M metagenome (IMG submission 26585) | reverse complement strand
TCTCAAGGCGGACTTTTATAATTGTCAAGGCGAAATTGAAAGTAATTTAAAGCAATTCTATAAAACATTGTGCTATTTTTTCATGTTTAGTTTACAGAGCCCTATAATGATTTTATGATTGACTGTATATTATAAATTTTCCATTTTAAAATTTAAAATAGTCGTAAAGATTCTTTCTTATAAATATGAATAATAAAATTATAGTACAAAAATTTATTGAATTCAAACTCTGCATACAGTATTCTCTAAAAAAGTACATAAAAATGCCTAGGCGTCTAACCTAGGCGTCTTTTATTGCACTTCACTTTTAAGCTTTTCAGTTTGATCTACTGTAATAAGATTTTCAATCACTTCATCTATATCCCCATCCAAAATATCGTCTAATCTGTGAAGGGTCAATCCTATTCTGTGATCGGTTACTCTTCCTTGTGGGAAATTATAAGTACGGATTCTCTCATTTCTATTTCCTGTTCCCACTTGGCTTTTTCTTGTCGCTGCCAATTCCTTTTGCTGCTTTTCCAGCTCTATTTCATATAATTTTGCTCTAAGCACTTTTAGAGCTTTTTCTTTATTTTTAAGCTGAGACTTTTCGTCTTGACAGCTTACAACGATTCCAGTAGGCATATGGGTAAGTCTTACGGCTGAGTCTGTTGTATTAACGCTTTGTCCGCCATTTCCTGAAGAGCGGAAAACATCCACTCGAATATCATTCATATTGAGTTCGACATCCACTTCTTCTGCTTCCGGAAGCACGGCAACGGTAACGGTAGAGGTATGAATTCTTCCTCCGGACTCTGTCACCGGAATTCTTTGAACACGGTGCACACCGCTTTCATATTTGAGCCTTGAATAAGCACCCTGTCCCTGAATCATAAATACAACTTCTTTAAAACCACCCACACCGATTTCATTGCTGTCCATAATTTCTACTTTCCAGCGCTTTCTTTCGGCATATCTTGAATACATTCTGAAAAGGTCTCCTGCAAAGAGAGCTGCTTCATCTCCCCCTGCTCCTCCACGAATTTCAACAATAACATTCTTCTCATCATTAGGGTCTTTAGGAAGAAGAAGTATCTTTAACTCTTCTTCAATGTCAACGATTTTAGCCTTATTTTCTGCCAACTCTTCTTTCACCAACTGGCGGAAATCTTCTTCTAAATTATCTTCTAAAAGCATATTAGCTTCTTCAATGGCTTCTTTAGTCGCTTTATATTCCTTATATTTTTCAACCAAAGGACGCAAATCGCTATAGTCCTTCATCATTTTTTGCCATTCGCTTTGATTGCTGATGACTTCAGGATCGCTTATCTTTTCTGAAAGAAGCTCGTATTTTTTTAGAATTTCTTCTAATCTGTCAAACATGTTTTCACCTCTATTCTTTTATTCCAAAAACCACTCTATTAAGGCCTGCCAAATCCTTTTTTATTGTAGCATCACTAAATCCTTGAGATTTTAGGAGATTAACGACATCATCCCCTTGATTGTATCCTATTTCAAAAAGCAAAATACCCCCTGATTTAAGATATTCTTTGCCATCTCTAACGATTAGTCGATAAAAATCCAATCCGTCCTTTCCCCCATCTAAGGCAATACTTGGTTCATATGCACTGACTTCTTTCATAAGCTCTTTGATTTCCTCTGTAGGAATATATGGGGGATTGGATACAATCATATCAATAGTTCCTTTTAAGTTTGTAGGAACTTCTTCAAATAGATTGCTCTTTATAAAATGAACTCTGTCATTGACTTTATTAAGCTTTGCATTATGCTCTGCCACCTTAAGGGCATCTTCTGAAATATCTATGCCTATCACCCGACACAAAGGAGCATAATAGGCAATACTAATGCCAATGCAGCCGGAACCCGTACACAGGTCTAAAACTTGAAACTCTTTCTCTTTATTAATAAAATCCAATGCCGTTTCTACCAATACTTCCGTATCCTGCCTCGGAATTAAAACGCTGCTATCCACATAAAAGGGAAGAGACATAAATTCCTGCTCATTGGTTAAATACTGAGTAGGGGCTCCCTTTAGCCTTTTATAGATAAGTTCTTTATAGGCTTTTTCCTGTTCTTCTGAAATTTCATCTCTTGAATGGGTAAAAAGCTGAACTCGGGAAAAAGAAAGAATATGGGAAAGAAGAATCTCCCCATCCAAGGCCCAGGTTCTAATATTAGCATCTTTTAATAAACTTTTCCCTTCAGCCAAAACATTTTCAATTGTCCTCTTCATCCTCCAGAACTCCTTTCAATGCAGTGATTGCTACCTCAATCTGTGCATCATCCGGTTCTCTGGTGGTAAAGGTCTTTTGCAGCCACATTCCAGGAACACTAATCCAGCAAGCCAGCTTAGTTTCCGATTTCCTTGCCCATCGGATCACTTCATAGGAAATTCCAGCAATCAGTGGAACAAAAATAATTCTACTCAGCACCCTAAGCCACGGATTTGCTATGTTAAACACTGCAAAGACTGCAACACTGACAAGCATGACGATAAGAAGAAAACTGGTTCCACAGCTCTTATGAAGACGACTGTGTTTTTTTACATTTTCAACGGTCAGTTCTTCTTCATGCTCAAGGCAGTTAATGGTTTTATGCTCTGCCCCATGGTACTGGAATACCCTTTGTATATCCTTCATTTTAGAAATCAGATAAATATAAATAAGAAAAATGCCTATTCTAATAACGCCTTCCAGGAGATTCTGAAGCCAAACATTCGTAATAAGATTTTTAAACAGTCTGGATAAGAAAAGAGGGGTTACCATAAATAAAGCAATGCCCAGTACAATGGATACAATAATAGAAAAGCCTATCATATAATCTTCTAATTTGTTCCCTAATTTTTTCTCTAAATACTTTTCAAATTTTGAGGGCTCACTTTCTTCTTCCACTTCAAAAAACTCTGCAGAGTAAGCCAAAGTTTTAATTCCTATTACCATAGAATCGATAAAGGTTGCAACACCTCTAAGAAGAGGAAGCTTAAACAAAGCATACTTCGTCATAATAGCAGTAACAGGTTTTTTGTCCATAACAATTTCTTGATCCGGCTTTCTTACTGCTACTGTATAAGTCTTTGTTCCTCTCATCATAACGCCTTCAATAACAGCCTGGCCTCCAACACTTGTACGCTTCAATACACTCACCCCCTACTATATTGTAAAAAACCAACTTTTCTATTTCATAAATCGCGACTTTGCCGCAATTTGCTTTCTTATTTCAAAAATTAAGGCTATACCACAGTTTTGAATAAGGAAAGTTTAATCCCTTGCAAGCAAGATCAACTTTCTTTGTTCAAAAAAAAAGGTTGAGTGCAACCGCCTCAACCCCTTACTGTTCTTGCCCAATTCCATATCTTTTATTGAACTTATCAATACGACCTTTTGCCGCTGCTGCTTTTTGCTTTCCGGTATAGAAAGGATGACATTGAGAACATACTTCTACATGTAATTCTTTCTTTACAGAACCAGTCTTAAAAGTATTTCCACAGTTGCAAGTTACTGTAACTTCTTCATAATTTGGATGAATACCAGCTTTCATTTCTTTCACCTCTTTCACAAAATATCTGCTTTAGACTTTTATCCGTTTTATCTCTCTATTTACTCACTTTACGCTTTTATAGCGACAACATTCGTATTATAACATATACACCTCATTGTTGCAAGGGTGGTTTTAATTTATAATTTTTTCTCAATGATACTTATAAACTCTTGGTTATTTTTTGTATGCATAAGCGTATCTATAATGTTTTCCGTCACATCAATAGAAGTCATACGGCTCATGGCTTTACGGATTCCATAAACTACCTCCAACTCGTTTTGAGTAAGAAGCAATTCTTCTCTTCTGGTTCCCGACTTATATATATCAATGGCAGGGAAGATTCTTTTTTCCGAGAGCTTTCTGTCTAATACGAGCTCCATATTTCCCGTTCCTTTAAATTCTTCAAAGATTACTTCATCCATTTTGCTTCCTGTTTCTACTAAGGCAGTTCCAAGGATTGTAAGACTGCCCCCTTCCTGGATATTCCTTGCCGCTCCAAAGAACTTTTTAGGCATATGAAGTGCAGCTGGGTCAAGCCCTCCCGATAAGGTTCTGCCGCTGGGTGGAATGGTTAGATTATAAGCTCTTGCTAAACGGGTGATGCTGTCCAGTAAAATAATAAGATCTTTTTTCTGCTCTACCAGCCTTTTAGCCCTTTCTAGTACCATCTCTGCAACTCTTTTGTGATGCTCCGGCTGTTCATCAAAGGTTGAGTATACGACTTCGACATTATCTCCTTGAATCGATTGCTTCATATCCGTTACTTCTTCTGGTCTTTCATCTATTAAAAGCACAATAAGTCTTGCTTCCGGATGATTTTTCGTAATTGCATTGGCAATCTTTTTTAACAGGACTGTTTTCCCTGCTTTAGGTGGGGCTACAATCATTCCCCTCTGACCTTTCCCAATGGGAGCAATTAAGTCAATCAACCTCGTGGACAGCTCTAATTGGTCGGACTCTAAGTGAATTTTCTCTGTAGGATATATAGGGGTTAAGTCCTCAAAATTAGGACGTTTCGCTGCAATATCAGGATGATCTCCATTGACTTCTTTTACATATAATAAGGCACTGAATTTTTCATTTTCTTTAGGAATACGAATATTGCCCTTAACCAAATCCCCGGTTTTCAAATTAAATCGACGGATTTGAGAAGGAGAAACATAAATATCCTTAGTTCCTGGGAGATAATTTTCCGAGCGCAGGAAGCCATAGCCGTCTGCCAGTACCTCTAATACACCTTCTTCTACCACACCGCTGTCTAACTGTCCGATGCCCGTTGGAACTTTAATTTTCTCTTGAGCAATAGCTGTATCTTCCTTTGTTTCATTGAATGTATTTGCTTCATCGATTGTATTCGCTTCATTAATTGCACTTTCTTTATTGAGTGTATTGACTTCATTGATTAATTCTATGAGTTCACCTTTTTTATATTTTGAAATACTTTTTATACCTAATTCTTTTGCAATTTCTCTTAAATCCGTAAGAGTTTTATTGCTCCAATCATTATCCATGTTTTACCACCTTTATACTTACAGTTTTGGTATTGCTAATTTCATGCCTTTTATTAAGTCGTTTTCGCTTTTTAAATGATTATAATTCATTATGTTTTTATAATATCGTCCGTTGCCGTATAGTTTGGTACTGATCTTCCATAAGGTATCCCCATCCTGTACAGTATAATAAGTGACCTGCGGTGCCTGCGCAGCTTTCACACTTTCAGCTTCATTTTTTTCATTCGTTTTGGAGGATTCGGTTTTGGAGGATTCAGATGATTCCTGGGAAATGATTAAAGACTGTTCTTGGATTTGAGACTTAAGTTCTTCTATTTCTGATTTTAGACGTAAATTTTCAGAAGACAACTCTTGATTTTCTTTCTTCAAATCATCAATTTGAGTATTCAATGTCTCTAATTGCTGTTTGTTTGATTGAGTCAATTCATTTTCTCTATTATAAAATAGTGCTTGAAGCCAATTGAATGTCATCCACATAATTGCAACAATCAGGAACGCTCCAATTCCAATTACTGCAAAATTCCTGATCTTTTTTCTTAAACTCTGTCTTTTCTTTTTCCTTCGCCTTGCCGTAAGGCTGTAAAAGTTTTCCAGTTCTTCTGCAGTCAATTTCCTATCATTATTAAGAAGAGGATTGGTCTCTTTTAGCAATGCGTCCAATTCTTCCTTAATCCTTTTTTGTTCTTCTCTTTGAAAATAGTCTTGTTCTTCAAGCTCATGGTCATTTTCAATATACTCTTTCTCTTCCATGATTAGTACCTCTCCTTGTTTTTATCTTCGACATATAGTAAAAATATAACATTAATTATACTGTATGTCTATCTTAAAACAAATACATACATATTTGGAATTGCCTTTATTTCATAGTAAAATAGTCCTATCTTTTTGAAGATATATAATCGTCTGAGCTTGAATGAACTTTAAATCCTCATTATTTCTCGTTAATAAGCTCATCTCATTTCCACAAAAAGTGCATCTTAATTTGAGTCCATTCGTAAGGACATCCATTTCTACATTAGTATTTCCACATTCACAATTAATCTTGCCTAATTCAGCCAAATCATGTATATAATTAATGCTTTCAATCGCTACTTCGATATTTTTACACAATTCGGGGATTCCCATTTCTTCTAAAATAGATTTGAGCAGATCTTCATGATGATCCAATGCATTTCGAACGCCCTCATCTTTTCCAATAAATCCAATTTTCATATGTTTTTTGGGACATTGAAGGGTTTTTAATGAATCAGAAAAGAATTTATCCATAGAAAAGGTATAGGTATGTATTTCACTGCATAAGAAGCATGGAACCAGGATGGAAACTTTCCTTCTGTCTTTAAGGATAATTCTAATAGAAGTTTTTCCACATTTACAGCTTAGATATTCCTCTTTTTTCCCTGAAAAATTAAAAAGAGAAAGATTGTTAAAACAAAATCTTCCACAGGTTGCACATTGAAAAACAATCGTTTGTTCTTTTCCTAACATCATCCCTATCACCTGCCTTTAATAATGAATTCTTCAAAAGATTGTGAATTCCTTTTTAGTGTGATAGGGATTTATAGTACATTCTGTCCGAAGGGCTTATTCTTGCATAGGAAATCCGAAAAATTTCTTATACAAGAATAACGGGCGAAAAATTTCGCCCGAATATCATTAAAATGCTATAACAAGTCCCCCGTCATCTGCATAAGTGGAACTTAAGCCTCTCATTTCTACAATAATAATATCTTTAAAATTATATTTTTTAAGTACCTCTTCCTTAAACTTTAAAGCACGATCTAAACAATTGCAATGGGCAATACCTAAGACTTTTTCTTCGAAATTCTTTCCTTCTTCTCCGATGGTATCTACAAACTTATCAAACGCTTTCTTATAGCCTCTTACTTTTTGAACCAAGCGAATGGTTCCTTCTTCGGTTGCACCCATAATAGGCTTTATGGACAATACAGATGCGATTTTTGCGATGAAAGGACTAAGACGTCCTGCTTTTGCTAAATGCTCCAAGCTTTCCAACAAGAAAAAAGTCTTCATTTCTTGAATATATTTATTCACTTTCTGTACAATTTCTGTTTCTTCAATATTAAACTTCGATAATTCGTGGATTTTAAGAGCGATAAGGGTTTCTGCTACCGAAGCACTGAATGAATCGAAAACATGTATAAATTTATTCCCTACTTCTTCCAGATACATTTCTTTTGCCAACATCGCACTATTATAGGTTCCGCTTAGATTAGAAGATAAAGTAACAACAAAGACACTTTCTTCTCCTGCATATCTTTTCATAAAATCCTCCGGAGAAGGACATGCCGTCTTCGGTGCAGTTTTACAATTATTCATTTCCTTTACATATTCTCTTACATCTAATTGCTCATCATCAATATATTTTTTATCTTCCAACTGAAGAGTTAAAGGGGCAATCTCAATATTCATTTCCTCTTTCATTTGATCTGTCAAATCACAACTACTGTCTGCAATAATTTTAATCCCCATTATAGACCTCCTACTTTTTATTATCCTCTTATATTAATGTACTCCTAATAATTATGCAACTCTATAAGTATAAATAAGGTGAAAACTTATGTCATATCATATAATGATTATAAATGTTCTATGCCGGTATTGTTTCGAAGGTCGTATTTAAGGAATGATTCTACTTTATGAGCAGGTACCGGCCTACTCCAATAATAACCCTGCCCAATATCACATTGAAGATAAAAGAGCTCCCTAAGCTGTTCTTCTTCTTCAATACCTTCTGCAATGGTTTTTAAGTTGAGATGATGAGCCATGGAAATAATTGCATTTACAATAGCTTTATCATCCGTGTCTTTAGTAATGTCTCTAATAAAAGATAGATCTATTTTCAAATGGTCCACCGGGAATTTCTTCAAATAACTTAAAGAAGAATACCCTGTACCAAAATCATCGATGGAAATAGTAAAACCTGCATTTTTCATCTCTCTTAATACTTCATAAGTCGCCGCAATATCTTGCATAAAGGTAGACTCTGTAATTTCAAAAACAATCAAATTTGGATTTAATTCATATTCTTCTACTGCTTCCATAATATCTTTTAATAAAGTGCTGCTTCTAAATTGAACCGGGGAAAGATTAATCGCAACCGGCACAACCTCATAACCTTGATCAAGCCACTGTCTTAATTGACGGCATACAATTTTAATAATCTGGCGGCCTACTTCCTTAATCAGTCCAGTTTCCTCAAGAATCGGTATAAAGATTCCCGGTGAAATAATACCGCTTTCTTTATCTTCCCATCTTACTAATGCTTCAATACCTTCTAATTCATGGGTTCTCAAATTAAAATACGGTTGATAAAACACGATAAATTCTTCATTTTTAATGGCTTTTAAAAGCTTATTTTCCATTAATAAAAAGTTCTTTGCATCTGAATTCATATGCTCTCCATAGAACATATATTTATTCGTTTCACTTCTTCGTGCCTGAGAAAGAGCAATTTCTGTTTTGGATATAAGCTGCTTCATATCTTTTCCATCATTAGGATAGATGGAAATTCCCATAGACATAGATAGCACAATTTCTTGTTCTCCTACTCTGACAGGCTGCTGTATTAATTTATAGATCTTATCTATATATACAAATATATCTTCAGAGCTTTTGATATCTTTTAATATAATTCCAAATTCGTCTCCTCCGATACGGGCTACTACATTTTTCTTGCCGACGGCTTTCGACAATTGATTACCGATGTTTCGAAGCACCATATCGCCTATTTCGGTACCGAATGTTTCATTAATAAAAATGAATTTATTAATGTCCATAATAAGTACTGCTACTTTTCTGGTGTCCAGTTCCGCATTGGTTATGGCTTGTGTAATTCTTCTGCTAAATTCAGTGCGGTTAGGCAAACCTGTAATCATATCATAATGGGATAAGTAATATAGTTTATCTTCTAATACCACATTTTCCGTAATATCTTTGCCCGTTGAAACAAAGTATAAAATCTCTCCGTCTTCACTTTTTAATGGTGAAATACTCTGATTCAAATGAAAGAGCTCACCGTTTTTCTTTCTGTTTATAATGACATTTTGATAAGGTTTCCCTGATAGGATAGTATCCCATATATTTTTATAAAAATCCCGATTATACTTATATGACTTCCAAATAGAGGGGGTTTTTCCAATAATCTCTTCTATGCTATAACCTGTTATCCTTGCAACAGAATCATTGGCATATTCAATTACACCGTGCTTATTGGTTATTACAACCCAGTCTACTGTCTGTCCGACTGCCATCATGAACTTCTTGACATCTAATTCTGCCTGAATCTTTTCAGTGATATCGGTTAAAGTAACGACTTGATAATAATTGTTCATTTCGTCTTGGATTTTAGTAACTGTAACCGATACATTTATATTTTTTCCGTTTTTCTGTTCAATCATTCGTTCCCCTGAATAAACACTCTCTTCCATCATAAAACTGTTATGTTCATGCCAATATTTTTCTCTCTCATCAGGAGGAATAATCAAATGAAAAGACTGTCCCAGAAATTCATCTTTTTCGTATCCGTAGATTCTACAATAGGCATCGTTAACATATACAAAGAGCCCTTCTCTGTCCATGATACAAATTGCTATTTCTAAGGTATTAAAGGCATTCATTAAAATTTTTAATTGATTGCTGCAATGCTTTACTTCATTCAAGTTGTCTCTTTGCTCTAAATTGTTATGCATAGAATCCCCCTTGTACTCTTACTACAACTCCTTATCTAACATTTTAACACGACTTTAATAAAAGACAATCTTTTTTATGGAATAATAATAAAAAAATGTGCACCTTTTGGGTACACATTATTGTGCAGCTTGTTCCAATGCTCTTTTTACAGCTAATTTCCATGATTCGCAACTTTGGGTGGCTCCTGCAATTGTATCTACATCATAGCTTTGGGCTTCGATCATCTTATTAGCCATATCAATACGATATTGTTTTAAATTCGGATAAGTTTTTCCATCTATTTCTTCTCCTGTCCATTTATCATAATCCACTTCATTGCCTTGTTTATCCAATCTTCTTAAAGTAATATCCGTAATTTTTCCTCCATCTATAACAACTGTTGCTTCTTCACTGCCTTGTTCTCTTTTATCCCCTTGGGCAGTATATTCTCCATCTTTTAAGTTGGCAAGATCAGGCTCTCCAGTGGTATTATCTGTTGTTGTGCCGCCGTTATCCGTTGTATCGGTAACATCCGTTCCTCCTTGATTATTTGTCTTATTATTATTGGAGCAACCAATTAATGAGAAAAGCATTCCCATAATAATCACTAGACATATATATTTCTTCATATGATCTTCCTTTCCTACTCATTTTTATATACTCATTATAAGTAGAAACTAGTATTTTATTCATAGACGAAATCAGATTTAATATGCAAAATTTAGATTTTATGCTAAAATAAAGGAAGATATGTTGTAATAATAAGTTAAAGGATGATCTGTATGGGACCAATAGAATTGGAAAAAATTAAGAAGTATCTTTTTAATGTACCTCTGGAGATATGTGATATGAACAATCCCAATTTCAAGTTGTCTGGCTCAATTATAAATATATCGAAGAATACAATAGCAGTACGGATACACCTTGAAAATGTTAATTCAGATATCTACTTAAATAAAATTTATGGGATTAAGATTTTTCGAGAAAGTTCTCTCTTTGCTTTTCAAGGAACGATTTCTTCTATACAGGATAAGATTGCGAACATTAAAATCTTATCTCCAATAGAAAAAATCCAAAACAGAAAATATTGCAGGCTTAAATTATTAGGTATAGCTAAGCTATCTATTCCCGACTTAAATATGACCAATGAAGCAATCTTTTATAATATCAGTGAAGGGGGATTGGCTCTTGTTACCCCTCAAATTTTGTTACAGGGAGATACTATTTTATTGGATATTACTCTGATTTCTATTAAAGATTTAAAAGGAGTTGTTTTAAAAGAATTACATACGCCGTTTTTCGAAGTCATCCCAATGTCTTCCGCAGTCCAATTTATTGCTTCTATGGAGGAGCCAAAGCCTAAAAACTTAGAGGAATTTATTCTTACCTACAATAAAGCCTATGCCATTGAATTTAAGCATGACAATCAAAAGAACCCTGATAGAATTCGCAAATTTATATTCGATACCCAATTAAAGCGAATCGAAGAAAATAAAAATATTGTTACATATTAATGAAGTATAACAAATTCCTATTCAACTCATAATTCATTTAGGCAATAAATGTAACGATCACTCTTTCTTAATATGCAAATATCTAAAAGACTATGAAAAATCAATTTTTTATGTTATAATTTTTCAAAGACTGCAATAGCAGTATATTATTAAATTTTTAGGAGTGTGATTTGTTTTGGAACCTGGTGAGATGTGGCAGGTTTTTGCCCTATTAATTCTTTTATCTTTATCTGCTTTTTTCTCTGCATCAGAAACTGCTTTAATGTCTTTAAGCAAGATCAGATTAAGACATATGGTAGAGGAAAAGGTTAAAGGGGCAGACATTATTAGTAGACTGGTTGAAGAATCCAGCAAATTGTTAGGCTCAATCTTGGTAGGTAATAATATCGTAAATATCGGTGCTTCTGCTTTAGCAACCTCTTTAGCAATAAGCCTTTGGGGAAATGCAGGGGTAGGAATTGCAACAGGTGTTATGACACTTCTCGTATTAGTATTTGGAGAAATAACTCCCAAATCCCTGGCAGTACAAAACACGGAAAAAACTGCCTTGAAGGTTGCAAAAATCATATATATTATAACAATTATTTTAAGCCCTATTGTAACTGTTCTGATGACTGTTACAAACTTGATTATCAAGTTATTTGGCGGCAATCCCGAAAAACAAGCTTCTTTTATAACGGAAGAAGAACTGAAAACTATGGTGGATGTCAGCCATGAAGAAGGAGTTTTAGAGGGCGACGAAAAGAAAATGATTTATAATGTATTTGAATTTGGTGACTCGCAAGCAAAGGATGTAATGACCCCAAGAACTGACATGATTGCCGTAGAAATCAATTCAACCTATGATGAAATCATTGATTTATTTAAAAGGGAACAATTTTCAAGGATGCCTGTGTATGAAGATAATACCGATAATATCATTGGTATTTTGTATATAAAAGATTTATTTTTCTTTGAAGGAAATAAGGAAAAATTTGATTTAAAACAACTGATCCGACCTCCTTTCTTCACCTATGAGTTTAAGGTCACTTCGGAGCTGTTTGCTGAAATGCGTGCCAAAAGAACGCCTATGGCTATCGTTTTAGACGAATATGGCGGTACGGCCGGTATTGTAACTATGGAAGATCTGGTTGAAGAAATCGTGGGAGACATTGAAGACGAGTATGACGAAAATGATGAAGAAATTCAAGTCATAAAAGAAGACGAATATGTTGTTGACGGAAGTACGAGAATAGATTTTCTCAATGAAATGATCGGTACAAATATTGAATCTGAAGATTTTGATTCCATAGGCGGTTTTGTAATAGGAATTCTTGGAAGACTTCCTGAACCGGGAGAAAATGTGGAATATGACCATATCAAATTTATTGTTGAAGATATAGATAAAAACCGTATTGAAAAATTAAGAGTACTGACATAAAAATAGAAGGAAGGCAAACAATGCCTTCCTTCTATTTTTATGAAATACATTCCTGTTCAACCAGCCATCTTTGTGTCCATTTTCTATTCTTCCATCTAAACAACATACATATTCCTCTGAACCATTCGTCAATAACCATTCCCATCCATATTCCTGGTAGGCCCAAACCTAAAACAACACTAAAAATATAACCTCCTGCTACTCCAAAACTCCACATTGAAATCATAGCCATTACTACAGGGAAAATAACATCTCCTGCTCCCCTAAGCCCGTTAATCAGTACCACATTAAAAACTCTTCCCGGCTCTAAAAAAGCATCCACCACAAGGGTGGCTCCGCCTAACACAATAATCGCTGGATTCTTTGAAAAGATACCTGTAAGAGCTTCTCCAAAGAAGAATAAGATAAGTGCTCCTACTATAGAAAAAAACATTGCTATTTTTAAATTACTAATGCCTGCCTCATAAGCTTCCTCTATTTCTCCACCACCAACCAATTGCCCGATGATGATTTGATTCGCCTGTCCAATGGCGATAACAAATATAGAAGCTATCCAGCTAATCTGCCACACATATGTCCTGGTAATATAAGCCGTATCTCCAAGATTAATCAATATGATGCTCATTAACACCGTTTGAGACAGACTATAGGACATATTTTCCATAGCTGCTGGAAATCCGATCTTAAATAATTCCTTTAAAATATACATTGAAGTCTCTTTAATATGGATAAACATTTTAACCGAGAGTATACTTCTTACTAAGAATGCGAATGCCGCAACTACAGCACACATTTTACTAAAAGTCGTTGCAAGGGCTACTCCTTTTACCCCCAGAACAGGGGCTCCAAATAAACCGAATACAAACACTGCATCCCCGACAATGTTTACAATATTCATTACACCTGAGATGTACATACTCTGCTTTGTGTATCCGTGACTCCTGATTATGGCTAATAAAGTATTTAAAATCGCTTGAACGAATAATGCCCCTCCTACAATCAAGGTATATTCATAAGCATAGTTCATCAGATCAGGGGTAACACCTATTCCCCTTAGAATAGGTTTCCCAAATACAATCATTCCTGCGCTTATGATCATACCTATAATAAAATTCATAATGAGAGACACCGCACTAACTTTCTCTATTTCTTCTTTCTTATTCGCTCCTACATTTTGGGCCACCAATACGGCTGTTCCGGCAGAAATGATTGCAAAAATCAAATTAAGATTATTAATAATCTGATTGGATGCTCCTACTGCTCCAGCTGCTCTGTCATCATATTGACTTAACATAAAAATATCAATGATTCCAAGAAGCATGGATAATAAAAGTTCAACAAAAATTGGTCCTGCTAGTTTGATTAAACGTCGTTGTCTTTCCATGGTATCCCCTCTTTATCTCTAATAAAGTCTCAACGTTTATCATAACACAATAATCCTCTGTGTCAATTGTACGGTATTCACACAAAATTAAATATCTTTTCATTTTTAAAGTATAAATATTGACCCTTTGTGGAAAGAATATTAAAATAGTGATACTACATTAGGTAATTGCGAAACTATCTATCAAAAATGAATGAGTGGAGAATGAGACTTGCAGCATAGAAACATCTAGCTACAATTAAGATGTTCCTAAAAAAGGGTA
>JGI24712J26585_10002699_pt1 | contig 14318 bp, 15 predicted proteins | sample BioPla3DNA2_FD_26585 | JGI IMG/M metagenome (IMG submission 26585) | reverse complement strand
ATATCCGTGATCTCCATGCCCATCCTCGAAGATGGGACAGGTCGCTTTCAACCGGCCAATCGACGATAAGTCAACCGGAAGTTGCTGGTTGCCCGTCAATCCGCTCCCCTCGTGGGAGCGGTCGTTGAATTCGGTATTCCTTTCTGATAGCGGCGAGTATGGCTTCAGTTGTTGTGGTTTCCGGGGTATCCAATACCACACATGGGGTGCGCAACGGATTCCATAGGTTTTCGTACCTGACGCGGTTTGTGGCACCAATGCTGGCGTTATACGCCCGGTCTGTCCACACCACATGCGGGGTGCCGCAGAGCGACGCCAGATGCAGGGGCCCGCTAGACGGGCCGGCCACCAGCTGGGCGCCGGCAAGCAGCTTAATGGTGTCTTCTAGCGGAATGCCCCTGGCGTCCTCGGCGCCCGCGGGCAGCAGCGCCTCTTCCGGGGTGCCGATGGCCACCACAGGTATGCCGTCCGCCAGCAGTGCCGCCGCCAACTTGTCCCATTTCTGCTTCGGCCAGTTATGGCGTCTGGCGTGCGCCGTGGTTGCAGCCCGGTTTCTAGCGTGCAACACCACGTAGTTTGATTTCGGTGTACCCTCGCCATAGCGAATGTATGCACTGAACCTCGCAACACTGGTGTTACCCGCGGTAATCCTGCGTGTGCCCGGCGTGCTATGGGTTACCCGGCGTAATGCGTCTCCGTGGCGTCGCCAGGCGTCGTGGTCGTAGATCATTACCGGGCGCCAGACATCGCGTACCATGGGGACGTTGTGCACCACGAACTGGTCAACCCCGCAGCGCTCATACAGGGCTTCCCGCCCCGCGGTTGTGGCCACGATCAGCTTCTGGGTCTGAGACCGCAGATAGCGTACCTTGGCCTGCCATATCGCGGTCTCCCAGCCGAATTCAGCTGTTGAACAGTCCGCGAGTATGCACGCCGTGTGTAGCATGGCTCTAGGTATAGCTTTGGTTTATCCCGGTGTCAACGGTGCATTATCACATAACCACGTAATTCACGAGTTGGCAACAATTTATGGTTGACTGTAGCTTGGTATGGTGTAGTGTATTGAGTAGAGATGTGATGGTCTCTGGTTCGGGAACGGGCGGGCCGGTTTGGCATAAAGCCAGCCGGCCTTTTTCTGTTCACAGCAGATGAACATAGCCCGTTGGTTTATTCCCGTTCCGCAGATGTAAACCCTGGGTTTACATTTTGTATCCGTGTCGTCCTGTAACCTTCACAACGGCGTCCGCGGTGGCTTTCAGCAACTTGGCCAGGTCATCCATGGCCTTAACCCCTGTTTTCACGTGCTTAAACACGGCTTCGGCGGCGGCCTTGTCCGGTGCGCTCATAAACAAGATGTCTACGGAATCCGTCATTTGGTTCAGGTTTTCCGCAAAGCTTTCGATTCGTGACGCCAGCCGCGTCACTTGAATCGTGGCCGCACGCTTGGTGCCATCGGCACGCGGCGGGCTCTCACTGCTGCCGTCAACGTTGCCGGTGACCTGCGCCCGTACCTGACGGACATAGGACTCCACATCGGAGGGCCGCAGCTCTGAACTTGCAATGCGCTTAATCGCGGCTTTGCGCATTGCCGGGGTCACGTTGGTGTTGCACAGCGCCAGCGCGTTGCGCAGCGCGGCGCCGGCGTCTTGTAGCTCTCGAAGCTCTTCTTTGGAGAGATAGGTGTACACGCTCAGCGCGTTGTACAGCGAGTCTTCTTTCAGCGTGATCTTGCCCGGCGCCGCCATATGCATGTGCTTGAGGAACTGCGGCACCGTGCGCGGGCCGTCTACCGCGCCTCCTGTGGCCGCCTTGACCACACGTCCGAGTTCCCAGTAGAACAACAGTATCTGGTTTTTGGTCTTGTGCTCCAGTGCGCACGCGGTGTCCACGAGCTTGTTATATTCGGGGTCATCCGTTAGTTTTACCACAGCTTTTGTCATGGTTTCCTTTCCTTTACTCTGTTAAATGGCTCTGTTTCTGTGAGCGAACCCGGCGCACCTCGTCCCGCCACTGCCGGATGAACGCAATGCGCTCCGGGATGCATAGCAGGGTGTGCGCCGTTCCCAGCTGTTCCGTTGTCATACCATTTGCATGCAATAACGTCAACGCCTGCCGCTCCACGTCCTGCAGGCCATCAATACCGGCGTTGTCGGCATCGCCCTGCAGCATAAGCCGCATAGCGGTGTTCAGCGCACGCAGCAGCCGGATGGCCGGCGTGGACACCGTAAGGTTGTCGAACAGCGCGTAGACCTCGTACGGCATGCCCCGCAGCGAGTGTCGAAACTCTTCCAGGGTTTCGATGTCAACGTCGCCATCAATGGGGTCCACGGGTGGAACCTCGTGCACCTCGTTCTTCCGGTTGTTGCTTCCACGCTTCATCGCACACCCCTAGTCTTCGTCGTCTTCGTCATCGTCTTCTTCCTCTTCTTCTTCCAGTCCGGGGTATTCCCGGTTCATCATTCGCTCCACGATGTCGTAGACGCTGGTACCGTCGCCGGCGTGATCGTCGAAGTCATGGTCTCGTTCTTCCTCGCCGGTGATGTCTTCGNCGCCGTAACTCGGTTCGGAGCTGGTCTCTTCGCCCTGTTCANCCTCAACAAGTGATTGGATGTAGCGCTGGAGCCCGCTGTCGTCGCCGTCGTCAATGTATTCACGTACNTCCTCGGGGTCGATTTCCAGCTCCATACGGCAGTTATAGCTGACATCACAGGTGCGGTACTCACAAACGTTACGGGCGTAGCTTACGGTGACCTGGAATGTACCGGCACTACTGCTGTTCCAACCGCTACGCCACTTCCTATCTTTGGTGGCTGCCGTGATTGCACCCCAGATTTGGCTGTCGGACACCGGCGGGAGATCGAGTTTCCAATGCGTTGCAGCCAGCACGGCAGCCAGCGCCGATTGTAGTTCTTCGACTTCCAGGCTATCCCACTCGGGTTTCCAGTGGATTCCCAGCCGGGAACGCACCAGCGCGGGCCGGATAACGTTGCGCTGCAGCACCCAGCCAAACCTGGAGCGCCATGTGGCCTTAACGAAGGTCAAAAACCTGGCTTCGGTTACTTTTCGGCTATCGGCGCTGGCCTTTACTTTTGTTGTCATGTCTGCCTTTCGGGTTCCTGGGAATTAAACCCAGGGTAGGTGTTACTCATTAACGCGTCTACAAGCTCTCGCACACTGCGCCCGGGTATATTCGGTACCTCCGCAAAGTCTACGAAAGAATCCGTGCTTATGGGCTCCCTGTCCATGCTGTGTTCCGTAGCGAAAATCGTAGACGCGGGTCCCGTGTGTTGGATAGCTCGCCTCTGAATGTAGACTTCGAGTCCAAGCTGGTCTCCAGCGCGTATAAGGTCACGTACCAGTGTGGCATCAAGCGCTATGCCTTCCGCCAGGACCACACGTTCCGTCCTCACGTAGCGGGGCTCACACTGGTGCTGCGTAAACATGCAGTGAACAAACAGCTGTTCCCGCTGGGTCTCGGGTGCCGCGTTACCATTACTCCCTAGCGCGCGGTTGATCAGGAGGTCCATAAGCGAAGGCGGTACCGCGGTGCGGTCTTCCTCACCAAGGGCTGTGAGCAGCTCGGCTGCCCAGCTTTCATCGGCTGTTGCCGCAGCAATTCTCGTGTAGATGTCCTGTTTACCGCGTATCGCCTCCACTTTACCCACGTTGGTAGCTGCCCACGCCTTGGCAACGGAGTCCAAGACCTCGTCTTCCGAGAGCGTATCCCATTCGGGTTCCCATTTGATTCCCAGGCGTGAACGCACGAGGGCATCCCGAATAACGTTGGGCTGAAACAGCCAAGATATGGCCTCGTGTGTTCTGCACGTCTGCACCATTGCCAGAAACTCGCGGGCAAGCTCCTCTGCGGTGGCGTGCCTCTGGTCGTCAGTGCTGGTATTTGTGTTCATCGTTGTCCTTTCTGTGGCGCCCCGCGGCGCAGGGGTGGCGAGNCCACCCCTGNCACCGCAACTCTTAGTCCTGGCCACGGGCGGTGATGTCCGNTTTTGTCAGCACAGCGGCGGTAAGCGCNCTCCACTGAATNGAAACCGCGAGCTTCGCCTGCAGCTGCGGGTAGAACTCGCTTTCCCGCCGTGCCGGCTCTTCTTCCGCCCAGGTGCGCATGAGATACATGGCGGAGAACGCCGCCAACCCGTTGGACAGCGCCAGCTGCGGTGCGGACTCCGCCAGTTCCCCGGTGCAGCTCGGACTCAGGGGGTCGTTGCCGTTATCGGTCATGATTTCCGGGTAACGAATTCTGGGGTCCAAAGGCGTGTAGCGCCAGGTGGGCAAATACACGTCTGCCGCCGCGGATTTGATTTCGTTCGCCGGCAGCGCTACAACGGTATCCAGACCGTGCTGCTCATAGCGGGTGTCCGCGAGTTCCAGGCAGGCTCGCCTCGCCACGTGGTTGTCCACGCAAGCGAACAGCCGCAACCGGGTCTGCACGCCTACCAGGGCATCCCACGCGGCGCCGCTGTTGCTCAGGTATTCGGGTATCGCCTGTACCCGGCCTCCCCAGCCGCCTTTCACCAGCAGGGCTTCCGCACTGGAGGTTTTGGGCCTGCCTACGTAGCGGGAATCCACCAGGCAGCGGTCGAGGTTTTTGTCCTCCCACTTGTCTCCGTCTACAAGGACAATGTTGCCTTGCTGCGGGGATTTCAGCAGCATTTGCAGCGTCCAGCCGCCGGAACCGCCGAGTCCCACGATAGCAAAGGTGTCCTTGGGTTCAACTGTGTTTTCGCTCATATTGTCACTCTCCTTTTAACGGCGCCGTCCCCTGCAACCGGGCCATCAGCTGCATATTGGCGGTTAACACCTCTTCCTGTCTTACGATGTCGGCTGCCATGGCTCTGATTTCCTTCATGACGTAGGCCACGTTTTTATACGAGGGCTTTCCCGAATAGCTGTCAATGAACACAGCAGTTAGTCTAGCAGCAAGGGCTCCGCCACGCTCGCCTCCGAGTGTTCTTATCATGTCCAATGTCGGCACGCCGGCGACAAGCGGCGCCAGTTTACCTCTTTTCCCGGCTATTGCAAACAGCACATCTCGCAAGGCGACATGCGCCTGCGGCACCGTATGATGCTCGTAGTCAGCTGTTGAAATCACATGCGCAAACGCCTCCCGGCAACTGTCGGGGGTGGTAATGCGCTGATTTGCGGTTAGCCGCGGCTTTTGTGTGGTGCTCATACCTGCTCCTGTTCGCTTCCCTGGGTTTCGTCAGTTGCGTTCTCTGTCGCCGCCTCCGCTTGGACTTCCTTTATGCGGATATCCAAAAACATGTTGATCAGCGGGTTGCTGGTGTTGCCTGCCACGTTGCAGTTGTCTCTCCAGACGCTCAGCGGCTGCTCAATCAGCTTGCCGTCGGTATCCCACTGAAACAACGCACGAAACCGTTCGGGCTTCCCAGGCGTGCGGCTAAACAAGTCGGTATTCCACTTGCTGGTCATCCAGGCCTGAAGCGCGGCGTTCGCCGACGCAAACGGCTTGTTGCCGTCGAGGTCGTCGTGAGTGCCTTGGCAGAGGCGTCCGTCGTTGAACTGGTTGGGTACCGGCAGCAGTCGCCAGCGGTATTCACCGGGTTCTTCTTGGGGGATAAGCACAAACAGGTAGGCGTTTTCGCTGGTGGTCAGGCACTCTACGCAGTACCAGAGTTCGACGTTATTCGGGATCGGGCAGTGCAGTGCGCCCAGCGATGCCGGGTCGATGTCCGTTGCGCCCTCCTGAAACGTGGGCACCAGTTTATTGCCTTGCTGCTCCCATGAGGTGTAGAAATTCAGCTCGGGAAGCCGAAATGCCGCCATCCAGGGCAGCACCGTGGCGGCGCCGCTGGGTGCCGCGGTAAACCCGAATCGTACGTCGGTTGCCCACTTCACGGGAACGTCCAGCGGAGGGGTGATTACGACAATATTTTGTTTTACCTTGTTAAGAACGATGGTCTCCAGGGATTCCGTAACCTCCTGGGATGTAAAGACTTCCTTAAACAGTCTGCCCTCTGAGGTCATGACTAAACGCATGTCTTGCGCCATTGCTATGTGCTCCTTAAAACTACGTTGACTTAAAATCTGAAATAAAAAGCCCCCGACAACGGTTTCCCGCTGCCGGGGGCCATGGCATTTTCGCCGATTAGCCCTTGGTGTTGGCAACCGGGCGAAGGTCGACCAGGTCGGTCGGAGTCAGAGGACCGGTGTATGCCACACCGCCCACAACGTACTCCACGTTTTCCGGGTCGCCGCCGAGGAACTCAATCAGCTCGGCACTGATGTCATCCGTATGCCGGATGTTGTCCCGTGTAACCGAGTTCGAGGGGCCTAGTTGAATTGTAGCCATGTGTTGTTCTCCTTTATTTGAGCTTTTGCTCGTTGTTGGTTTGATGTCCCCACCGGTATGGTTGGAACGTGCACGTCCAATGCCGGCTTGCGGCATGGAAATTCTGTAACTCAGCTGCCGACTGCGCGTGCAGCGGCATGTTTTAATCCGTTATCCCGACTTCAACGGGAGCCGGGGTTTCCAGGGGGTCCACGGGCAGGAAGTCGTCGCCATCATAGCAGCCGACGTCATCTCCGTAGTACTCCCTGATTATTGCGCTTACCATGGGCTGCAGCATTAGCGGGAAGTCATCTGGGTCAATGCCGGTGCTATACGCTGTTGTCGCCAGCAACTCAAAGGTGTCTCTAACCGTGTACCAGACCTCCTCGATTTCCTCGCATACCTCCTGGAAGTCCGCTATGGACTTTGCGATTTCCAGATAGGGTACCAACTGCTCGGCTGCGGCATACGGGAACCAGGTAATGCCTCGCATTTGCTGCATATAGACGAGGATAAGCTCGGCCTTGTCGTAATGGCTGGGCTCCCCATTCTCAATAGCGGCCTCCATGCTGCGGGGCTCCACCGTTCTCAGCAGCTGCAGGTAGTTCCACGTCGCGTGGCTGAACTCTTTGCTGCGGGCAGTGGTACCAAGGTCGTCATCGTCATCGTCATCCAGGAGCCAAACCTCGGAGTTACCGGCGCAGGGCAGTGCGTATCGTTGATCGTCTGTAAATCCCCAGTCATGGGCTTTCGCAGGGAAGCAGCAGTCCAGCCACTTCTCGGGAAACCCTTGATCCCAACCCTCAGGCGGGTCGTAGTAAAACGAGTCCTTGTCGGGGTCCGCGTTTTCGGGGAGGATGTCCACCCAGTCTGTCCAGCACACCGGGTAGATGAGCCCCCGGAATCCCACACGCCCGTGTACGTGCACGGTGTCCATATCCAGGTTGCCAAACGTGATATGGATGCCCGGATGCCCGGTCTCGTCGCGGTGGTCGATGATGGACTGTGATGCGCCGATGTCGCAGTGCGAATGCACGCTGCCGCAGGTCAGGTAACCCTCGGCCTCCGCAAACACCTTGGCGCGGAGTTTCAGCTGGTCTTCGTTCATGTTTGCCGGCTTCAGCTCCCGGCTCAGCAGTCCGGTACCGACTTCCTGGGGTACCACTACGGCTTTCCAGTCTGAGGCCTCCACGTTGTAGTACAGCCGTACCTGGGCCTCCGACTTCCAGGTGCGGTAGGCATGTGCCAAAAACGACAGCACGGTATGCAGTAGTTCCGTAGGCAGCTTGGCGCCGTGCCATCGGATATTCAGGTTTTCGGCTTTCGGCACGTCGTCGGGAATGTCTCCGCTCCAGAGCCCAAGCTCCTGGTAGCGCACCATGACTCCGTCCTTGATTTTGTACCCGCTGTCCGCGGGTGCTAGGGTTTCCGTCATTTGTATCCTTTCTGATTACACGCTAGGTGTAAATCTGCCACCCCAGATTGTTTACAACATGGGTGGCTACGTCTTTTGCGGGTTGCAGCCGGACAACCATGTCCAGGTCTGCAGCTTTTACTCGGGTGACGACCTGGTAGCTGAACACCTCAACACCGGGGTCCACGTGCGCACACATCAGTGGCATGCCGTCCGCAGGGCTGCTGAACAGCACCGCGAGCGGCTTGCCTTCCAGATACCCGGTACCCAGGGCTTTCATGATTTCGCCCCGTGGCCCGAGCTTTAACATCCTCTCCATGGTCATTTCGGGTACCACAGCGGTTTCCAGCATAACAGGGCAATCCGTGTATCTGCTGTTAAACCACTGGGCTCCCATGGTGAAGTCCGCTTCGGACTCCAGCGCCGCAAGTCTCACCATGGACTCCGGGCACAGCGAGATCAGAAGGCGCAGCCATGCGGTTACGCCTACACGGTCAAAGGCTTCGGCTTTCTGCCGAGCCACTTGAGCCGCGCTAATCCTTTTCAGGTCCAGTGATTGTGGAACGCGTTCCATACCTACGCCAGAATGCCTGGCCCCATGACCTGGCCTTGTTTAATGGCAAGCTGGGCTTCGAGGGCTTCCAGCAGCGCGGTGTTGGCTTCCAGCTGCTCACCGAACTCCGTACCCGATACCGGGCTTTTACTGCTGATGCCCAGCTCGTCCGACCAATACACCTTGCCGGCGCGGGTCATCTCACTTTTTACCCGCATTACGTCACCCAGGTCTCGGGCCTGCAGCGAGGCCAGCTTCTCCGCCGCGGCGGCATGCCAGTCCCACTGAAACACCTGCTGAATCCGTTTCTTGCCGGTATCGGGGTCATCTACCTGTTCAAACCTCCAGATAAACGGCACCACGATTTCCCGATCATCGGGTCCGATAGACGACCACCGCACCTTCATTCTCACGTTTGAGCCCTGCACATCCGCCCGGTCGATTTTGTACGACGTGGAATACGCCGAGGAGCCGCCAAGCGAGAACTGCAGGTCAATCGAGGTGTAGAAGTCCGGCGCCAGGCCTCCGGCTCTGGTTTTGCCGCCAAACGGCGTCATGGCGTTTTTCTCCTGATTGGTGAAGTGCAGGAACACCGGATAGCCATACAGCAACGCAGGCGTAGCCCGGAGATACCGGCTGATCAGAATAGCGGCGTCACCAAATCCACGGCCCATGGCCTCACCGGTGTCCTGAATGCGACTCATGGACTCCTCGGTGTCGGTTCCCATCAGGGTGTCCACGTTGTACATAATGGGCACATCGGGTTTGGTCTTGGTTTCCTCGCACATGGCATGGAGTTCCGCCAGACTGCCGGAAATCACTTGCTGCCACTCGTTAATCGTGCGCACGTTTACAAACGTATGCCGCCAGGTGTCGGGGCTATCCGGGGACATGTAGTGCCCAACCAGACTTCGCTGGATGTCCGTTGTGGGTTTGTTCTCGGTTTCAATGTGGGTAACAATGCCGCCGGCATCCAGCACCCAGCGCTGCAGCTGATACGCAAACGACGACTTGTGGCCTTTCGGCGGGCCTCCGCATGATGTCATGCGCTGCAGCGGCCAGGTACGGTTGTAAATCAGGTAGCGCAGCGCGAATACCGGGATTTTTAGCCCGACTTGGGTGACTTCGTGGTCAGCCGCGGCGTATACCCCGCCTTTCGCCACCACGTTTTCGGCCCGCTCAAAGGCGCGTTTGGCAAAACCTGCCAGGGAAAACTCTTCTACTTTTCGTTTAGCCATAAGGTCTCCAGATGGGCCCGGCGGGAGTTCCCGCCAGGGCCCTAATGCTTTTTGTTGTTACTTGTTCTTGTGTACGGTCCTACGAAGGGCCGCCAAGGCGTCCTGTACGTCTTTGGATACCGGAGCCCCAGCAGGGGCGTTAAAACCCGTTGCAGGCCCATTGGCGGGCGAAAGCGCGGGGTCCTCGTCGCCGTCGTCATCGAGTTCGTCGCCGTCGTCGCCAACCGTGGGCGCAAAGCTAGGCCGCGGGCCTCGTCCTGCGCCGAACGCCGGCGCCACCGGAGACGCCGCCGGCTGTCCGGGTTGCGTGGCGTCGCCCTGCGATTGCGGGGCGGCACCCTGTGGTTGCTGAGCAGCACCAGGCATTCCGGCTCCGATACCCGGGAACGTGCGGGCGCCACGGGTAATCGAGTCCGGGAGCGCGCCGGGAATATGCCCAAGACCGATGCGCAGAATATGCGGCACATCCAGATAGGCCCGGATAAGCTGCTCGATCATCTCCTGCTCCGTCAGGAACATCAGCGCCTGGTCCCAGGGTGTAAACAGCATTTCCCGTGCGATGGCCAGCTTGCCGTTGGCGTCACGGGGCAGGTCGTCGAAGCCCTGGGGGTGGATTTCACAGATATACCGCAGAAACTCGGTATCGCCGCGCTGTCCAGAGGACTGCTGAACTCCGCCGCCCGGTACAAAGGTCGTGGGGCCGACTTCAGCGCGTTTGGTGGCCTCCGGGCGATTGCTGCTGAACGCCAGCAGTTTGCCGCCGGCAGCCGTTAACACGTTGCCCGACAGAAACCGGGCTTCCATGTCCTGGGGATCGCCGGTGTAGTTGGGCACCTGGGCTTCCAGGGCGTCATACAGGGCTTCCCGGGCGCTCTGCGTCAGCATCAGAATACAGGGAAACCGGGGGGCGCTGCGGTAGTCTTTTTGTCCGCGAGCCATCAGCATGCCCTGCACAAACCCGTGAGTGCGCGGAGTCTTCACAGGGGCCCCGCCTCTCGAACTGCCTTTCATCAGCTTGATTTCGTCAACGGTGTCCTTCACGCCCCGGCGCACCAGGGTCACGAAGTCGTGAGCAACACTGGGCCGGATGTCGTTGCTGATGATCTGCCCGTTTTCGTCCTTTGTGGCGGCGATAAACGTCACACGGTGCGCGGTGCCGCCGTCGAACACGTCTTCTTTGAAGAACCAGTCGTTAAACCCGCCGATACCGAAGTCTCCGGGTGCCGGGCTGTTGCGCCACGGCAGGAAGTCCGTGCCTTCCTTGTTTACCGGCCCCGTGGGGCGAAACAGCGTGTATTCACGCACGTCTCGGTTGAACACGGGCTTTACCAATGCGCCGGGGTAGGAGGGGCTCTTTACCACCATCCCAAAGTCTCTTGATCCAGATTCACCTTTGTCTTTGTATGCCATTACGTTCTCCTTGATTTTGATTTGAATTCGGTCGAGTTGCGCGTCCCACACGGGCGCCGTCCAACCCGACCACTGTGCCATAAGTTATTCGGGGTTTCCATCTGTTTATGCTGTCATCGCGGGTTTAGTCTCCTTTTGTGGTCATCGGTAGGCCGCCGTCATTTCGGCTAGCAGCGCGTCTACCTCGTCGTCGGTAAACCGGTCGTCCCAGTTTAGTTTTACCTCAATGTCTGTCTGCAGTGACAGCCCAAGTGTTGGAATCGTGGTTCCCCAGGTCATACAGGTGGGAATCACCACCTCTCGAATCCTGGGTACATCCCACGGGCGTGCGTATATCAGCACGGCATCATGCACCGGCAGCACCACCTGAAAGTCAAGATCAGGCTCTACGTGCCGCTTGTACTGCCGGAAGTTCGCTATAGCGAGGTCCAGACAGCCGGCTACCGTCCCCTGAATGGGATGATTGACGGCTTCGCGCTCCAGGGCGGCGTCAAGGCCGCGGTCGCCTGTGGGGAAGAAATACCGTCGAAAGCCCCAGGCGGTCTCCAGGTAGCCCTGGTTGTAAACCGCGGCTTTGCAGCGCTGGATGTACTCGTATACCCGGGGAAACAATCGGAACAAGGTGTCCACAATGGACTGCGCCTCATCAACGGTAATCTGTATGCCTTCGGCCTGCAGCTGGCGGGCAATCGCGGCGGCGCTGCGCCCGTAGAGAATGCCGTAAACCACGGCTTTCGCCGCAATTCTTAGGTTCGGGTGCAGCTTTTTGACTTCTTTTGGGCCGCAGGTCAGGTGGAAGGCGTTAATCGCCATCTCGGAATGCAGATCACGGGTTTTGTCGTATAGCACCTCGATGAGCGCCTCGTCCCCAGACAGGTGTGCGATAACAAACAGTTCGGCCTGCACGAAGTCGGCGTCGATGAGCACATAACCCGGGGGCGCCATGAAACAGCTTCGGATGGCGTAGTAGTCCTGTGGCAGCAGCCCCATGGTTTTAAGCTCAGCAACCGGAAGGCTGGCCCACTCCTTGGTGGCCAGCAGCGCGGCTTCGTCCAGCGCAAATATGCGCCGCAGCTCAGGTTCCACCTTGTTATGGGGATTCATCAGGTTTGGACTCGAACTCGTGTATCTGCCGCTGTCGGTAAGCTGACCAATCCGGGTGCGAATCCGCATGTCCTCGTCTACACAGGCTGCCAGCCCGCCGGAAAACACCAGCTCGTCGTCGGTTACGTCGTCTTCGTCGGCGTTATCCGCGGGGCGCAGGAAGTTTTTGACCACCTGGTCTACGGTGCGCAGCCGTTTGAGTGCCGTGGCCTCCGGGTATGCCGAGCCGAGAATCAGCAGGGTTTCACCATCTGTAGACGGAGACACATGGCCGGCGGCAATCGCGTGCCGTGGTGCGGTATCCCAGTTTCTCGGCGGCTTTTCCGTGGTTTTAACCGGCGTGGCACCCAAGGACTTGGCGCCCTCGGGGCGCAATCGTCCCTTTCGGGGCTGCTCGCCGAAGAGGAACTCTCGCACATGGTCAACAGACCGGAAGTTGAACTCCGGCCAGTTGATACCCTTGGCTTCGCTCACGAACTCCGCCTGCATTTTGGTTTTCTTGTCGATGTACAGCCGAATCATCGCCAACAGCTTGTCGTAATCGGTGTACACGCCTGCGGTTTCGATTTCGTTGAGCGCGAGCGTAGCCGGATGCACCAGATGCCGGTACACGTCGTACATCGACTCAATTCGCTCCCCGTTTAGCTCATACGGGGTTCCGAGTTTAACGGCTTGCAGTTCCCCTATCAGCCAGGGCACGCAACGAATCACCACGAGCACGTCTTTCGCGGAATACGGTGTAAGCAGTTCCTCCGGCACAAAGGCGTAGCCGTGCTGATTTAGCCTGGTTTTGTTAAACCCGTTTGCCTTCAACCATGTTGCCACCGGAATGTCGTATCTGCCCAGGTCAGTGTGTCGTATACTCAGTTCTTCGAGCCCAAAGCCGTCGGCATAGGGTTTCAGTCTGTGGTAGCCTAGCATGGTGTCGAAACCGTGTTCCCAGGCCTTGCAGTCCACACCTATGGCCTCCAGAAACTTCTGGTCGGCACGAAACGCATGACCGCAGAGNCGCGCTCCGCTGGTTTCCAGCAGCCGTTTGAGTTCNGGCAGCGCCGCGGGCTCGCCGCCGGCAAACACGGGCTCAAGGCCTTCTTTACGCAGCACAACGACAAATGCTCGATGGGTTTCCCAGGCAAACTGTATGGAACGCAGTTGTCCGTGGATGTAGTCGGATTTCGTCATTGAGCCCCACTCGCAGTCCACACTCAGCCACTCCGGTTTGGCTGCCATACAGAGGTCAACGGCCTCCCGGAGTTCCTGCGGAGTCGTAAGTCTCACGATATCAACAGGTTGTGAGGTAAGCGNCGTCGGGTCTGCGGCCATCGCAGCCGCGGTTCTGATGTCGTCCANAAACCCGGTCATCATCTCCGGGGACGACGACAGCACTCCGGTATGCACGGTTACCAACGTGGGAACACCCAAGAACGTAAGCCGAGTATCGCCTCTGACGCTGGATAGCGTGGTGCCGCGGCCAAACATGGCAACGGCAACGTCGCGTCCCATGGCAATGATGATATCCGGCTTTACACGCAGTACCTCTTCGTGCAGCAACCGCAGGCATTCCTTTACCCACGTCGCCTTGATGCTCTTGGTGTACTTCGGCGGCACAAANCGTACCAGATTGGTGACGTAGATTTCCCTCCGGNCTATGCCGGCGTCTTCTAGTACCCGCACCCAGGTGTCCCTGGTGTCGTCGGTAAACAGCTCATAGGCCAGCTGATCGTAGTACGTCGGATTGCGACCCACGACCATAACACGGCATCGAATGTCGTCTTGTGGTCCCAACTTCAGCGGTGTCGTCAGGTAGTGGCCGGGCAACAACGTGGCCTGCAACCCGTGGTGCGGGTTCTCGGGGTCGTCCTTTTTGCCGAGAATCCGTATGGGAACACGCATGTACAGTGCGGCGCTGCAGAAGCTCGCCTCGTCGGTAATCCCGCTTTCGGCCATTACCCGGGTAAGCGCGTCTCCGCATGGCGGCAACACGAAATCCGAAACAGGGGCATCCGTGTTTTGCTGGGGTTCGGCGGTGGCACCGGCATCGGTTATGGCGTTGTCGTCCATTTTTGGTTTCCTTTCTCCCGCCGCGTTTCCTTGTCGCGCTTTCCTCCGGCCCGCCGCAGGCGTATCGCCTTCGCTTTCGCCTTGCGGGCGCGGTAGTCGTCGCGGCTCATTGCGCGCCACCTTCCGCCTGGAGAATCGCGGCGCGCGCCGGTTTCAGTACCCCGTTCTCGTACTCGTTCAACTGCGTGAAGATTTCGCGGATATTGCCTTTCGGCCTGTTGGCTTCAAGGT
>JGI24712J26585_10002697_pt1 | contig 14319 bp, 17 predicted proteins | sample BioPla3DNA2_FD_26585 | JGI IMG/M metagenome (IMG submission 26585) | reverse complement strand
AAAAAATTATATAACTTTATATATACTAGTGATATTAATATTATTTCTAATGTTGCTATTAGTGAAAATAAAAATATTCCTCAAATTATATATGATCGATATCGTTTAGTTAATTTAGAAATTGATGAAGCCTCTTTAGAAGGTGATTCAATAAAGAATATTATTCATGATTTAGAAAACATGATTTTAAATCAAGATATTAAAAGATTAAAAATGAATTTGAATGATATTGATTTTGTTTTAGATGTTAGAGAAGTTTTGGGCCTAAATAATGATGATAAAGAAGTTGCTTAAAACTATTAATAAACAAATAAAAACCATTAGTTAATCTAATGTTTTTTTAAATGGCACCCTCGAAAGGATTTGAACCTTCGACCTACCGCTTAGAAGGCGGTTGCTCTATCCAACTGAGCTACGAGGGCATTTGTTGACATAGACATTATATGATAAAACCTTAAAAATATCAAGTATTTCAAAATTATTTGTAATAGTTTTATGATAATGTCAGTATAGTTAGTTTTTTGAAAATGTCAGTCTTATATAATATAATCTTCCTAGAAAGGAAGAAAAGATTAACTTAAAAAGGTGGTAATTATGAATGATAAAATAGAAAAATTAAAAGAGATTATTGATAAATCAGATAATATAGTGTTCTTTGGTGGAGCGGGGGTTTCAACTGAAAGTGGGATAAAAGACTTTAGAAGTAAAGAGGGTTTGTATAATCAAAAATTTGATAGACCGGCAGAATATTATTTAAGCTCGCAATGTTTTTATTTGGACCCAGAAGTTTTTTTTAACTTTTATAAAAAAAATATGAATTGTTTAAATGCAAAGCCTAATATAACGCATTTATATTTAACAAAATTAGAAAATAAAAATAAATTAAAAGCAATAATAACTCAAAATATTGATGGCTTACATCAAAAAGCAAAAAGTAAAAATGTTTTAGAACTTCATGGTACCATATATAAAAATTATTGTATCAAATGTAATAAAAAATATAATGCGGAATATATTTTTAATTCTAAAGATATTCCCAGATGTACTTGTGGTGGTATAATAAAACCTGATGTAGTTTTGTATGGAGAGCCTTTACCAGAGTCATTTAATCTTGCAAATAAATATATAAGTGAAGCTGAAACACTTATTGTGGCAGGCACTTCTTTAACAGTTGAACCTGCAAGTAGTTTAGTTAAATCATTTAATGGTAAAAATCTTATTATTATTAACAATGATCGTACGCCATATGACCATTTAGCTACATTAATAATAAATGATAGTTTAAAAAATGTAATAAATAAATTAGAATTATAAGGAGTATGATATGACAACAATTTATTTTATGCGACATTCGGAACCGTTAAAATATATTAATTTGGATAATAAGGAGAGTTTGCAAATTCAAAATGAAAAATGGCCATTAACAACACATGGAGAAAATTTAGCTAGTAAAAAAGCATTACAAGATGAGTTATTGAATTTTGATGTGGTTTATTCATCTAATTATATTAGAGCGATTTCTACAGCCAAATATTTTACAAATAATACAATAAATGTTAATGCAGCGTTTGGGGAAAGAAAATTTGGTATAAATGATTGGAGTGAGCTTCCAAAAGAGTTTGAAAAAAAGCAAATTGAAAACTTTAATTATAAATTAAAAAATGGCGAGTCGTTAAATGAGGTTAAGTTAAGACAAATAAAATTATTAGAAGATATTTTAAATAAACATAGAGGGAAGAAAATTTTAATTGTTGGACATGCTACAGCTTTTATAGCGCTATTTAGTAATTGGTGTAATATTTATTTATATGAGCATAATTCTCAAGTTTTTTTTGATGGAAAGTGGGATTACTGTGAAACTTTCAAATTAATTTTTAACAAGGATAACGACTTAATTAGTATAGAGAATATAAAATAAAGTTATATTAATTAAGCTGATATTTTTTTTTCTAAATCTTCAGAGCGTTATGATATAATACATATATATTGAGGTATGTATGGAAAAAAAGATAACTTATGTAACAGGAAATTGGGCCAAAATAGATAGCGCTAAACAGATATTAGAGCCGCTTGGGTATACAGTAGATAATATTAAGCTTGAAACTCCTGAAATTCAAGCAAATGATGTTACAGAGGTTGCAAAATATTCAGCAAAATGGGCTTGTGAATATTTAGGGAAAGCAGTGTTAAAAAACGATTCCGGTTTGTTTGTTAATGCTTTGAAAGGATTTCCTGGTGTATATACTCATTATGTTGATGAAACTATAGGAGAAGATGGTCTTTTAAAGTTAATGGAAGGCTTAAAGGATAGAACCGCATATTTTAAAGAGGCAATAGCTTATTGCGAACCTGGAAAAGAACCTATTGTTTTTGAGGGAATAACTAAAGGTAAAATTGATACAAAAAAATCTGGAAGGTATGGATGGAGCTGGGATTTTGTATTTATACCGGAAGGAGAAGAAAAAACTTTGGGGTGCTTTCCAGATGAAGAAAGATGGCAATTTTGGAGTTTAGATTCTTATAAAAGATTAGTTGAATATTTAGAGAAAAACAAAGTTTAAAAAGTTATTTTTTAAGCTAATATAAAGAGCACCAAAAGCTTTAAATAAAATATTAAATAAGGAGAGTTTGTAAAGATGGGAAATGAAATAATAAGTTTTTTTAAAACAATTATAACGGAAATTATTATAATGCCTATTGCATTTATAGCAGGAACTATTTTTAATAATCGAAAAAAAATAAAGGTTTTAATGCAAGGTTATAAAAGATATAATAAAGAAATACATATTATGTGTGCTTATCTTTTTAGGGTTAAATATCAAGATAAGTATATTTTAATAAAAGAACAAAATGAAAAAAAATATCATCCTATTGGAGGGGTATATAAATACTATGATTCATTTAAAAATATTAAAGAAAATTTAGAGATACGTGATGAAATAAGTAAGACATCTACAGAAGAAAATGATTTAAAAATAAGTTTAAAAGGTAAATATTTATCCCAATTTTTAGATTGGTTTGCTACTGGTAAAAATAGAGAAGTCTTAATAATTAGAAATTTTTTTAAAGATTTAGGTTCATCATTTGACTTTAGTATGAAGCTTTTAAAAAAGTCTAGGATAGAATTTATAAAACAAATTAAAGAGCCAATAGAATTTTCAAATAAATATAAAGGTGATGAAATTATAATTTTTGATATTTTTGAACTAGAATTACCACCAGAAATGTTAAAGGAAATTATTAAAAGGAAAGAAATTATTTTAGTTTCTGATGAAGACATCGAAAAAGGGGAATATGTTATTAATAATCAAAGACAGATTATATCTAAAAAGTCAGAATATATACTTTAAAAGAATCGTTTAGAAGGGTTAAATATTTTAGAGTTTTTAACTCTTTTTTTATTCTTATTTATTGCATTTACTTTGATAAATAATAGGGAATAATAAAAATTGACATTCAGGGCAAAAAGTGTTAACATAAGCGTCAAGTTTACACAAAAAGGAGGAATAGGAGTTTATGCAAAACATTCAAAAATCAGGGTTCTTAAACATTGAAAACAAGTTATATACTTTACAGGATCAATTTGATGGTGAATTATCATTTTATGCTACAGATGGTAAAAGTGAAATTGCTGTAAATGAAAATAAAGTAGTAGAGGCTGGAAGTTGTATTAAATCATTCATATTATTAGAATATTTTAGGCAAAAAATAGCAAACGAAGAAATTTTGATTTATGATGAGCATCGTCATCGTACTTTAGGAAGTGGAATTGCGGGTTTTATGCTTAATGGGACACCATATTATGCGATAAATTTAGCAAAACAGATGATTGTAATTAGTGATAATGTTGCCACAAATATGATAATTGAGCGTTTAGGGATTGATCAAATAAATGGTACAATTCAAAAAAACTTTCCGAATACAAAGCTTTTGGCTGATAAATTAGATTTTGATATTTATCGAGAAGTTGGAACTACTACTGCATATGAATATGCTAGTCTTTTTCAAAAAATTTTATTAAATGATAATATAGATTTAGATGAAGAAAGATGTAAAGAGATGATAGAAATATTCTCTCGACAAAAATATCGTACGCTTTTAGAATATAGCATTTCACCAGACTTGCTAGACGAAATGGGGGAAGAAAATGCTGAGCTTATAGCTATGGCTACTAAAAGTGGTGCTTTTGGAAGTAAAAAGAAAAATATTCCTTCAGTTAGAAATGATGGTGGTATAATATTTACAAAATATGGAAATTTTATAGCGTCTATATTTACTAAACACAACACAGATTATCGTTACTATGATCATCATCCAGGGTTTGCTGCAGGAGGAGAGGCTTTCCGATCAGTTCTTGACCCGTTTCTTGAAAACAAAGGTAGTTTTTTGACAGAAGAAGAGACCCAGTATGTAAGTGAGCGTGAACCTTTGGGTTATGTTAGAACGCTTAAAAAGGGTATTTAAAAGAAAATAACGTGAAATAATTAAATTTCGCGTTTTTCTTTTATGTATTATAATGATATAATTATACTGATAATATGATATGAGAAGTAAAAGCTTAGAATATCTTTTTTAGCCATAATAAGTTATATAGAAAGGTTATATTAATTATGAAAAAAGTAGTAAAATATATAGTAATTACAATATTAGTTCTAGGGGCAATATATGGTTTATTTATATTAAGTTTAATGGTTGGTAATCCAATAACAAGAATAAAAATAAAAATAGCAGCAAATAAATATATTGAAACAAATTATAAGGATAAGGATTATTTTATTGATAAAGGATATTATAATTTTAAAGATGAAAATTATTATGTTGTAATTAAGTCCAAATCAAGTAAAGATACATACTTTGATTTAATTTATAACAGTAAAGTTAAGTTTATTGAAGATACTTATAAAAAAGATGTGTTAAGTGGTTCAAATACTGCGAATAGAATTGATATGAAATATAAAGAAATAGTAGAATTGTTTTTGAAAAACAAATTTAAAGATTATTTAAACTTTGGATATGGAACTATCGTTTTTTCAGATAAATATGATAAAGAAAAATATTTAAATATGAAAGATTTAATACTTGATAAAGATTATGATATTAATGAATTTGCAAAAGAAGCGGGATACATAACAGTATATTTTTATGATAATAATTTAGACTTTGATAGAGCTAAGGAGTTATTAATTAAATTGAAAGAAAAATTAGATGAAGAAAGTATTAGCTTTTATGCAATAGATTTTAATCTATCACTTGCAGAACATAAATATGGAACAGATAATGATATAATTTTTAAAAATATACTTTATAGTGATTTTAATAGTAAGGATTTTGCGAAAATATTATCTACAAAAAGCAATTAGGGTGATGTATGTCTTGGGATGTTTTTTTATTTAAATATGTTATAATTATTAAAATAAGATGATGAAAGGAGAAAAATGAAGAAGAACGTTATAGTTATAATTATAAGTGTAGTAGTTGTAACATTGGTTGCTATTGCCTTGGTGTTAGTTTTTAATAAAAAAACAACTAACAAATCAGTTACCAAACCAAAAGGAGTATCAGAAGATGCATTTGTTCAAACGTGTGTTACATATTGTGATGGCGGGAAATATGTATTTAAAGAAGGAAAAGGATATTGTGTTTGTCCAGACGGTTATGAAATTGTAATATATGAACCGGAAGAAGAAATTGAAAACAAAGATGATGTGACAAAATCAACAGAAGTTACTAAAGACCCAAAAGTGAATAAAACTGATAGTAGACAAGAAACAAATCCTGTTGATCCAATAATGATATGTACAATGCGAGAAGAAGATCCAGACCGTGGAAAAATGCATGAAGAAATAAGATTAAAATATGATAAAGATACAAGAGTAATTAAAGAAGCTATTGGTACGATGGAACTAACTATATATGATGAGCAAATGTTAAACGACTTTAAAGCTACTGCTAGAGAAAATCTTTGTCCAGATCTTGATGAATCTGATTGCGATATAAATATTAATGGAAATGTTATAAAAGCTACATTGAATCGAACAAAACAAATTGGTGAAGGAAGAACAGTAGATGAGCAAAAAACTGAAATAGAAGGCTATAAAGGCAGTTTGGGCGGATCATGGACTTGTAATTAAAATTAAAAGATAATAATAAAGACCTCGTTTTTTGAATATGTAATGAGGTTTTTATATGGAAGATCAAAAATATAAAGAGGATGATATTAATGAAGAAAAAAGTAATAATAATATTAATTTTGATTATAATAACTTTAATTCCAATTCCAATGAGATTAAAAGATGGTGGTTCAATGGAATATAAAGCCATCTTATATAAAATAATTAAAGTTCATAAACTAAACGAACAATATCAAGGTGGATATGAAAAGGGTTGGAAGATTAATATATTAGGAATTCAAGTATATAATAAAACTGATATTAAATTAAAATCAGACGAAGTAATATTAGAAGCTAAAATTGTTGATATAAACAATGATGGAATGCTTGTAGAAGTAACAAAAGATACAAAGGGTTTTGGTAAAGGAAATCATGTTTCTGTAAATATTTCCGAAATTAACATAAATATAAAAGAAAATTTAAATATAGATTTTCAAATTAAAATAACTTTTAATGGTAGTGTTAATGAAAGTTATCCACCACAAATAGATGCAGAAAAGATAGATATAATAACTTAAATCCTTATGATATATGTTATAATTGAAACATGAAGGGGTAATATCTAAAAGTTGAGGACTAAAAGGTGTAACCATAAATGATTTACATTTTTCTATGAATAATGAATTATTTTATGCAAAAAATTAAAAATTAGTAAAATATAAACAAATATTAATTGGAAAATCAAGATAATGTGGGGAAAAATTTAAAATATATAGATTAGGGGAGTTTATGAAGAAAAATGTATATATTATTATTGATGGTATGAGTGGAGATTGTGGTAAAGGAAAAGTATATTCAGAATTTGCTTTGGAAGAAAAGCCAGAGTTAGCTATTATAAATCATATGCCTAATGCCGATCATTCTGCGGTTGTTAATGGAAAAAAACGTATTTTTAGACATATTCCTGTATCATCGGTTAATAAAGACACAGAATTATTTTTGGGACCAAATGTTTTTATTAATATGGATATTCTTGAAAAAGAATACTATGATAACTTAGATTTACTTGATGGAAGAGATATTTATGCACATCCCAATATAGCTTTAATTGAACAAAGACATATTGATTATGAAAAGAATGTTCTTAAAAAAAGTGGTTCAACTTTTAGTGGTGGAGGAGCATGCGCTCGTGAAAAGATAATGCGAAGTTTTGAATTGAGTTTTTTCAAAGGTTATAAAGGGATTAAAGTTTTAAGTTATGATGAATATTATGCTAGATTAAGAAAACATCTAGAAAATTCTAAAAAAATATTGTTAGAAGGTAGTCAAGGCTGTGATTTAGATATTAATCACAGCGGTCATTATCCTAATACAACTTCAAAACAAGTTGCAGTTACACAAATGTTAGCTGATGCTGGAATCTCTTTTAAACATGTCAAAGAAGTGGGAATGATTATTAGGCCTTATCCTATTCGGGTTGCTCCAGGTAATGTTGGAAATAGTAAGGAAATATCATGGAAAAAAGTAAATATTGATTCAGTGTTAGGCCCTGGTGCGTATGAAGATGTTGGTGAAAATTCAGGCTATGAAGTTGTAGATTATACGGAAGTAATTCCTAAAAATGGTGAAGTGAAAAGGGTTTTTGAAGGAATAGATATAAAGCAACTTCAAAGAAATATTCAAATTAATACTCCAGATTATTTATATTTAAATTTTTTTCAACATTTAGATTATGAGTATGAGGGTATAAAAGGAATATATAATGGAATGAGTAATAATATTTATCTTACTAAGCCTTTAAGAGAATATATTTATTGGATTGAAGATAACGTAGGTGTTAAGGTTAGATATTTAGGAACAGGAGCAGAAGTAGGGGAAAAAGTTAGAATAAAGAAGTAATATTTCTTTTTTTAAAAAGATTAGTGAGGTTATTAATGAGTAAATTTGTTAGAGTAATGGATAGTTATGGAAACATGTGGATATTAAATATTATTTCATTGAAAGATAATACAAGTTATATACTTTATTCAAATGATAAAGTAAAAAACAAATTATTGGTAAAAAAACCAGCGATGTTAAGAAAAGAAATAATGAAGCTTGTTAATATAAATAATAAAAGTGATTAATAAAATTAAAAAGAAGTGCTAATAAAAGCCTTCTTTTTAATTTTTTACAACTATCTTATTTCTTCGTCAAAACCTTCTACATTAGTGATTTCGAAAATTTCGGCATCATAATATTCGCTAACAGTTGCTATAACTTTCCAAGTTCCGTCTTTTTCTATTGAATCTTCAGCATCGAAACTCTCACCAATTTTATTGCCGTTTTCATCGTAAATATCAAAATTAATTTGAACTCTTCCGGTCTTTTTGTTTGACTTATTTTTAATTGTTCCAACAATGTATTTCATTCCCGGCCAGGTTCCTTCTACGTCGCCACCCTCAATCAATTTGAGTTCCTCTACAAATTCGTAGTTCTTTTTATTGCTTTGTTGTTTTTTAGCTACATTAGAACATCCCGTAATAACAAAAAGCCCTAATACAATAAACAGCATTAATAATACCTTTATCTTTTTCATAGTTTACTCCTTTCTTATTTTTTTATAAACTCTTTCGAGGTCATAACTTTTTTCAAGGGGTTTGCAAAACTATTGTTAATAATAATCTTTTTGTTAAGTTTTTGAATTTTGTAAATTAAATCTAATATAAATATATTTTATCATTTATAATCCTAAATTACAAATATGTTTTTTGCTAATTTAAATTTAACGTGCAATAAAGTCACAATTATATATTTTGATTATTAAAAATAAAGCAAATGAATTTGTAATTAAAATCTCTTTTTAATGTATAATAATTTTATATGGAAAAATAACATTATTCTTTATGATTATGATACAATTATAAAGAACATATTTATAAAAATGTTGCTTTTAAACAAAAGCTTGAATATTATGAAAAAAAATTATTAGATAAATTAAGGAGATGTTTAATATGGAAAAAGTTGCATTTGTTACTGGTGGTACAAGCGGTATTGGAAAGGGAATAGTTAAAGAACTTTTAGATAAAGGATGTATCGTAATAACATGTTATCATGATAATGAGAAAGCAGCTAAAGAAATGAAGCAAGAGATTAATAATGATAATTTAATAGTTAAAAAATGTGATGTAAGTAATGAGGAAGAAGTTATAAAATTATTTAAATTAATCAAAGAAAATTACGGAAAGTTAGATTATTTAGTAAATAACGCAGGGACATTTATTGACAGTTATATTAAAGATTATAATATAGCTGATTTTAAAAAAGTTTTAGATGTTAATTTAATAGGAAAAGTTATTTGTACTAAGCATTCATATAAAATTATGAGTCATGGAGGATCGATAGTAAATATTTCGTCTCACTTAGGCATTGTTCCTTGTTTAGAGTCTGCGGCATATTGTGCTGCAGCTGCAGCAATTATTAATTTTACTAAAGCGACGGCAATTGAATACGCGGATAAGAAAATTAGGGTAAATAGTATTTGTCCTGCATTTACTCCAACATTATTATCATTAAAAGGATGGAATAAAGAAGAGATAGATCAAAAATTAAAAGATACACCACTAGGAAGATTTGCTGCCCCAGAAGATACATCTAAATTATGTATGTTCTTATTATCAGATGATGCCAGCTTTATTACAGGCGAAAACATTTGGATAAATGGAGGAAGGTTATCATAAAAAAAATATTTCCCAAAAATTGTATCGACAAGACTTTTAAATTAGAAGGGAGACAAAATAGATGAAAAAATGGGAAAAAGCATTAGAAAAGTTTATTGGAAAATATAAGGAAAAAGATTATGTTATTGCAGCAGTTTTAGTTGGAAGCTATGCTTCAGGAAACCAAAATGAAAAATCAGATATTGATGTTCAGATTATTACAACCGAAACAGGATGGAAAAAACGTGGTAATGTTATTGTTGATGATATAATGATTGAATATTTTATGAATCCAGTATCAGAGATTTATAAATATATGGAAAATGATCATAATAAAAGAAGAAGATTATCTGATGCTGGGATGTATGTACATGGAAAAGTAATTTTTGATAAAACAGGTATTACTCAAGAACTTAAGAAAAAAGGGTTGGAATATTATGAAAAAGATTTTCCTGACCCTGATGAAACAACCATAATGATAAATAATTATATTTGTTGGGATTTAATGAATGAACTAGAAGATAAAATTAATAATAAAGAAAACATAAGTTTCNATTATAATTTATTATTAAAAGAATTAATAAGTAATTATTATTATAAAAACAAAATATCTACAGTTCCATTTGCTAAAATAGAAAAAATATTTAAAGATAAAAATTATCGAGATAAATATCATTTAAAAAACTATCCTGATGATGAATTTGTTAGTCTAGTATTAATTTGCTTTGAAAATGAAACTTATGTTAATATTAAAAAACTTTATAATTATGTAATACAAGATTTTAAAATTACTGACTTTGAACTAAAGACAAAAGTATAAAAGGAGTAAAATAGCTATGAACAATAAAACAAACATTGGCTGGTTGTTGAAGATAGTCAAAGGTGAGGTAACATGAAAAAGAAATTAACTATAAAATTTGCAGAAGAGTGGTTAAATAAATTAAAATATCATTGGTATAATAAAAAAATAAGTGAAGTTTTATCTTTATTTGAAAAAACAACATATTATCAAGAAACTCCATTTATGATGCCATATACGAACATTAATGAAATTGCTAAAGAATGGAAATATATAATAAATGAGCCAATTCAAGAAATACTTTTTAAGATATTGGCAATAGATAGTAATGTTTTAATTGTTGAATGGTATTTAAAACAAAATAATGAAGAGTATAGTGGTATATATGAAATAAAATTTAATGAAAATTTAGAGTGTATATATTTTAAAAGTTGGGAAATGGAAAAACCTAATTAAAAAAAAGTAAAATGATAAATGAGGTATATGTATATTATGAGTATGTCTCAAAAAGATAATAAAATGTAAACTAGTAAGTTTTTCTTGCAAGTTAGAAAGGAAACATATGAATATATTAGTTGTTAATCCGCCAAACAAACCATTTACTAATTTAACTATATTAGCAGAACCAATTGATGTATTACAGATTGCCACAGTAATTAGTGAAAAGTTTAAAAAAGTAAAAGTCTTAGATATGGATGTTAATAGGCTAGATAATAATATAAACATATTTTTAACAGATAAAAATGTAGTTATTTTTGTATATGATTATCAAATACCACTTCATACATCTTTGGCAATGAATAATATATTTGAAATAGTTAGAAACATAGATAAAGAGACAAAAATTATTATAATTGGAAAAACTTCAACTTATTTTTATCAAAAATTTATAGATAATGGTATAGATGTAGTTATTCGCGGCTTGGCAGAACCGATTATTAACGAAGTAATAGATAGTATATATGATAGTGATAGATTAAAAAAATACCTAACTTAATTATTAAAAACAATAATGAAATAATAATAACTAATAATAAACATATAGAAAATAATTTTGATAAATTACCTATTCCTGATAGAAGTATGGTTGAAATAGATAAATATATGGATACTAGAACAATGGTAACTTCTAGGGGTTGTATTGGAAGATGTAAGTTTTGTAATACACCTTATTATTTTGGTAACTGGAGTGGTAAAGGAGTATATGATGTTATAAGTGAAATAGAAATGCTTGTAAGTAAATTTAATGCCAAGAAAATATTATTTTTAGATGATAATGCTACTGTGGATAAAAAGAGAATGTTAAAAATATGTAAAAAAATAAAAGAAAAAAACATAAAGTGTTTATTTGGAGTTCTTTGTAGTATAGAGTGTTATGATAAATACATGATACAGGAGATGTATAAGGTTGGCTTTAGATGGATTCATTTTGGAATTGAGTCTGGAAGTGAACTTGTTTTAAGCAAAATGAATAAAAATATGAATATTGAGTATATTAAAGAAGTAATATTTGAGGTAAAGAAAATAGGGTATAGAGTAAGGACAAGTTTTATATTAGATTATCCAGGTTCTAAAAAGGAAGACATTATAAAAACAAAAAATTTATTATTAACTATAAAACCTCACGAGATTAGATTACATTATTTATCTTATAGAGTAGGAACACCAGTTTTTTATGAAAATAAAAATGTTTTAAACAAATCACAATATATACATAACAATAAGCCCAATGTATTAAATAACGAGATTAGTGAAGATATAGCAAAATTAATAGATGAATTAAAAGATGAAGGCTATGATATTATTATTGATAATATTGATTGGAATACATGTAATAGTAAGAAGATAGTGTCATTTGTCCCTATAAAATATGGGAGGTTTTGGTATGAATAGGTTAATAGGAATAACCGGAGGTATGTCATCTGGAAAATCTACTATTTCAAAAAAAATAGTTGAGCTTAATCCAGATTATGAATATATAGATGTAGATAATTTTAGAAGAAATTTATTTAATGATTTAGACTATGTTAATAGATTAAAGGAATCTATTATAGGATTATCTGAGTTTGATAATATAGATTCATCTATATTAAATAAATATATATATGATAATGAAGAAAATATGTCTAAATATAAAGATATACTATATAAATATTTATTTTCTTACATTTCAAATATTAAAGATAAAACGATTATTGTAGATTGGGCATTAATATTAAAGGACAGGCTATTGGGTTATTTTGATAAAGTAATATACATTGATACAAGTGTGGAAGAAAGATTAAATAGATTAAGTAAAAGTGATTTACCAAAACAAGATATTTTGAAGAGATTTGGGTTACAAAAAATTGATAGCAAGGTACTAGAAAGTGAAAAAGTAATAGTTATAAATAATGATTATAATATTGAAGAATCAGTTATAAAAGTAGAAGAATTTATTAATAAGATCGAGTGTAAGTTTACCTTACCTAATAATGAGGGAAAAGCAATATGGGAGATAACTCATAAATGCAATTATGGATGTTCATATTGTATATTTTCTTGTAAGACGAATAGTGCTGTAAAAGAAGAATTAACTACAGAAGAGTGCTTTCATGTTATAGATGAATTAGTTAAAAATGGCTTTAAACATTTAAAAATAACGGGAGGAGAACCGTTTATTCGTAAAGACATATTAGACATTTTAAAATATGCGTCAAAAAATCTAATAACAGATATTTCAACTAATGCATCTTTAATAACTGTAGATATTGTGAAAGAATTAAATAAGATACCATTAAAAATGATTCATGTTAGTTTAGATGGAAATAAAGAAGCACATGAATCTGTTAGAGGAAAAAACACTTATGATAGAACAATTAGAGGATTGGAATGTTTAAAAAAATCAAAGAACAAAGTAAGAATTGGGTCAGTAATTCATATCAATAATGAAAAAACTTTAGAGGATTTAATTAATAGTTCGATTGATTATAATGCAGATGAAATAATATTCTCAATAATGGAACCAGTTGAAGGTCAAAGTAAAGCTTTCGTAAAAACAATATCTAATGATAAGTTAATATCTACTATTAAAGTCTTAAATAAAAAATATAATAAGAAAATAAATATTAACTATAATTTTGGAAGGCAACCTAATTATGTTAGTATATGTCCCGGAGGCGACAAGTTTATATATATAAATAATTTAGGGCAAGTAAGCCCTTGTCCATGGGTTTATGAAAACGATAAATCTTGTGTTTCAATTAGATCTTTAAGGAATAATAAATTTAAGGATATATTAAAGGATAGTAAATTATCAACGTTTGTATCAAAAAAGATAAAGGGAAGATGTTATGGGAAAATTCAGTAGCATATATCTATTTACAACCGAAAATATTGCTGGATATATGGAGGATTTAGATTTAACTGATAAGAAAATTATTACAGTTACTGGTTCATCAGACCATATAATTAATGCTATATTAAAAGGTTGTTTAGATATTACAACTTTTGATATAAATCCGTTAACAAAATATTATATGGATTTAAAATTATGCGCTATTAAAGAATTATCGTATGATGACTTTTTAGACTTTTTACTTTATGATACAGATAAGTCTTTTGATTATGAAATAGTAAAAAGAATAAAAATGGATCAAGAAAGCAAAGATTTTTGGTTAAAAGAATTATTAAAAAATAATAATAATGGTAAAAAAATGAGAAATTCAAATTT
>JGI24712J26585_10002694_pt1 | contig 14324 bp, 21 predicted proteins | sample BioPla3DNA2_FD_26585 | JGI IMG/M metagenome (IMG submission 26585) | reverse complement strand
TTTCCTTTATATCATTCCATGTTTCACAATGCTCACCCGTCCACTCTTCATTCCAACTATATTTCTTACCGAATAAAATCTTTCTTTCAGCATTTGAACTATCTAAATTGCTCTTAACATCATCAATGAAAACTGATCCNTCATAANCCATATTCACAACTCCCTTGTCCATTTTAATTCCTTGATTAGTTAGTAATATAGCATCTTTAATATAAGGCATATTATTTTTAATCCATTGAGATTTTCTTGCAATATTATCAAAACAACCAATACTACATATTATTATTTGATATTTATNATTTAGTTCTTTAATTGTGTCTTCGGCATTGGGCATAAATTGTACAAATTTAAAAAACAAAGGATGACTAAAAATATGTAATGGATTTTTTTCAAGTGGACAAATTTCACGAAAATCCCAATGTTTGTTTTTATCTGGATCGGCAGGGATAAACCCTTTTTCATTTATGTATAATTCGTTGTAAACATCCGTGAAAGCAGTAACAGAGTCAACTATGACTGAATCATAGTCAAGAAATAGTTTTGGCTTCATTTATACTATACCTCCAATTTTTTATCATAATAATTAGGCATATCATCCCATTGAGATTCATTTAATTCTTGATGATGAATTATTGCTAGGGCATTCCAAGCAATTGCCGCCAAATGATCTTCAGACTTATCACCCTTCATCCATGCAATTACATGTCTAAACATAGATGCAGTATATCTTGAAAACGGCATACCCTTCTCCCAATTTCTATCACCATATTTATTAGCTCCAAGTTCGTACCATTTGGATAATCTGGTTAAACCAAATGGAGTAATTAAATCTGGTCTACCCTTACCAGTTGATGGTTCTCTTTGTGCCGCATCTTCTCCATAATTAATTCTCTGTCCATTATCATTCATTTTTCCTTCAAGGTCTTGCATGTGTTTATCTCCTTTCTTTATATTTATAATTTAATAAATAATGTCTTCAAAAAGTTCAGGTAANAATTCTTTCATTTCTTCAAACAATGGTATTGCTAATTCACGCATTTGAGGATGAGCGGTACTAGCACATCTTAGTTTAAAGAAATGTCTCCACTCCCTGACATTCATAGTAACAACTATCTCGGTTTTCAAACTATTAGGCAATACTGAACGTGCTTCNTGTGGTGATCTACCCAATCTAAGTAACCTTAAATAATCTACTTCTGCTGTAGCACAACATGCCCACCAAACTTTGTATTCTTCACTATCTTTATCAAAGAAAAACGGTTCAATCACAGTAATTTCACTGCCAAACTTATCATTACTATAGTTGCAATAACGAGTAGACTCTTGTGCAAATGAAGCAATTCTATGTCTTACAATTTCATGGGATACCCCTCTATCACAAACAAATTTGACAGTAATTGCTTGATGCTCAATCATAGCCTCATGACCGTTTTTAACTAACATCCGCACAAATTTACTTGCAGAATCTTCAGTTATTTTATCCTCGCTTTTGTAACAAGTTCTTCCTGCTAATTCTATGTTTTTTAAAATTGCCTCCCTATTAATTGGAGTCATAATTTCATAACTAGGTTTAATAATCTTCAAAATACACTTTCCTTTCTAATCCCACTTCAATATTTCTTCAATAATATTCAAATTATCTTCAAGTAACTTACATATCTGTCCTAATTCATTTAACATATCGCTTTGAACCTCTCATCACTAAAGTGACGAGATTCCTGCTTCACTGACTTCGTAACCTCCATCTCCACAGGCTTAAAATCCGATAGTCCCTACCGTACTTATATTTAATTTATGCTACCAATCCTAATAATCTCATGCCTTCATTTTTAATATTTATTGCAGCATTTATATCCCTATTGTGAATTGTATTACATTCTGGACATTTCCATTCTCTAATAGATAAATCTTTCACTTCTATATTCTTATATCCACATACACTACATAATTGACTAGAAGGGAAGAAAGAATCTATTTTTTGAATAATCCTATCATGCCATAATGCCTTATAATTATTTTGTCTTACAAATTCACTCCAAGATACATCACTAATTGCTTTAGCTAATTTATGATTCTTAACCATACCTTTTACATTCAAATCTTCAAAACAAATAATTTGGTTTTCTCTTATAAGTTTTGTTGATGTTTTATGTAAAAAATCATTGCGTTGGTTAGCAATCTTTTCATGTACAATATTAAGTTTAACTCTTTGTTTATTTCTATTTTTACTACCTTTTTTCTTTTTACTAAGTTTTCGTTGCTCTCGTTTTAATTTCTTCTCAAGTTTGGATAAATATTTTGGATTTGCTATTGTCTCACCATTAGAACAAATAGCAAAGTCTTTAATACCTAAATCAATACCAATTATATTTTTATTATCATCATATTTTTCTATTTCAACATCTGTACAACAAATAGATATAAAATATTTACCAGAACACATTTTTGTAATGGTGCAATTTAATATTCTACCTTGAATATCTCTTGATTTAGCAAATTTAACTAAACCGAGTTTCGGTAGTTTAATTTTATTATCTTTAATCTCGATATTATTATTTGTAAAAGTAGTTCTATAAGAATGTTTATTATTATGTTTGCTTTTAAACTTAGGAAATCCTTGCTCTTTATTTCCCTTTTTAACTTCTCTAAAGAAATTCTGATAAGCCTTATCTAAATCTTTTAAAGAATTTTGTAAAGCAAATTTATCTATTTCTTTTAACCATTCTTTTTCTTTTTTAAGATTCGTTAAATCAGCAGAACAAGCATTATAATTCATTGATTTTTGTTCTGTTTTATATAATTCAATTCTTTTATTTAGATAGTAATTATAAACAAATCTTATACAACCAAAAGTTTTTGCTAATTGTTCTTCTTGTTTCTTATTGGGATACAATCTAAACTTAAATGCTTTTTCTGCCATAAATAAATTCACCTACCTTTCTTTTTGAGTATTAATATAGTTTTCTATTTGTTCTCTAGTATTTTCACTTACAGTTGCCACAAAATATGAGGGATTCCATAAATGACCACCCCATAATTTTGTTTTTAATTCAGGATGATATTGAAACATTCTTCTTGCACTAACACCTTTTAATGCTTTTATCATATCAGGAATAAAATGTTGAGGACTGCAATCCACTAATAAGTGAATATGATCTAAATTACTTTCCATAGTTATAATTGTAAAATTATTTTCATTTGCTATTTCATATAATAATTCTTTAAGTTTTTCTTCTACTTTTCCTTTTAAAACTTTATGTCTATATTTCACACACCACACAATATGATATTGAATTGAATAAACATAACCTCTACCATGTGTTATTTTTTGCATTTAATCACCTCTACATATATATTATCATATGTAGAGGTGAATGTAAGGTAATTATGGTATTTGTATTTATATTTAATTTAACATATGTATAACCGACCTAACTCATGACTGAAGTCACGAGTGTGCGGTCGGGCTTCATCAATAGTCCCTTCTAATTTTTAAACAATTTAGGATTATCTTTTATAACCTGAAACAAACCTTCCGAAATAGCATCAACTAAATCTTCATTATCGTTCCACTCTGAATGTCCTTGACTATAAAAGATGCCATGTATGATTTCATGCAACAATGTAAAATTCTTTTCATCTATACTTTTTATGTTTTTATTTATTTTAATATTTTGTTCGTTGAAATTAATTTCTCCATTAGATAAATCTTCGTCAATTTTATCTACAAATTCAATAGTATAATTTCGCCAACCTATCTTAATATTATTTGGTATTTGCATCTATAACCGAATTACCTTCCTTTATAATTTTATAATAAAGTCTCCTTGATGACACATATAGTACATACTTAAATTTCCATCTTCACTTTTAATGAAATATTCTTCTTGATCAAATCCATTATCATGTTTAATCAATTTATATTCTTTGTTAGGAATGATGAATTCTTTTACGCAACTTTCGGGATCAACTTTTGCTTTCCAATGTGTAGCATTACAGATATCGTTTGTAACAATGGGACAATTTACAGAATTAAAAAGACTCATTATGTACCTCCTAATTTTATTAATAGATTAATATTTCTTTTACTAAATGTATATATTTATTTTACTATTTTATTCAGTATTTATCAAGACATTTTTATTCCAATTATACCATTTTTCCTGTAATTTCTTATATGTAATATGATGTTCACAAGTTTCTATTTTAGTTTTATTGTGATAATTGATATCTATATCGTGAAATAGGCATATTGGTTTTTTAGATTTATTGGCATTTTCTACTTCAAAATACCATAAACAAAGTTTAGGATAAGAGCATTTTAAAAAATCCATAATATCAACTCCTTTGTGTAGTGATTTTAGATTAATAAATAGCAGAGGGATGTCCTCTGCTATGGTTTATTTCTTACCAGTACTACCATGCCCTCCCCTATCTTTATTGCCTAATTCTTCAACTTCTATAAAAGTAACTTCTGGCATTTTTTCTATAATTCTAAATTGGCAAATGCGATCATTCATATTGATTTTAGTATCTCTAAAAGCGAGTACTGCCATAAACCATTGATCATTATTGCCACAATATAATTCATCCACAACGCCCATATGATTAGTCTGAATAATACCAAAGTTTTTATAAGTACTTGATCTGGGTACGATATGCGCCTCATATCCTTCTGGTAATTCCATAGCAATACCAAGAGGAATAAGTTTGAATTCACCTTGCTTTAATTCGCAATCAATAGAAGAACGTAAGTCTATCCAATCACCCTGAGTAATTTTATTGATTTTTTCAAGTTTGTCATTAAAGTATTTAATTTTTATTTGCAATTACTTTCTCCTTTCAATTTTTAAACAAAATGACTCTTTTATTAAGGCTCTTCACAAACCCCATTATCTAGTAATTCTTTAGTATAACTCAATGCCAATATTTCGGTATTGTCGGTGTTTTCATTATTTTTTTGATTCAACAATTTTATTATCTTTTCTTATTTTAATATGATAACGATATTCATCATCAGGATTGCAAAGATTAATAAAATTATTAAAAACTTGATCCTTGTCGGGAACTGCTTTAAAACGATAACATTCGTTTGATTTAGGACAGTCTTTTTTAGCACACATTACGAATTGTGGCATTGCATTCCTCCTTGAAGTTCTATCTTATATATTTTTTGATTTGAAGTAGAAAGTTTGATTCCATATTGAATATTATCATCAACAGATAATTCGGGAACATATTCACCAGTTTTTATGTAATTACAGTATTCAATTATGCCTTCAGGAATTTCTTCAATTTCGTATCTTGTCCATAACCAAATTATTTTATTGGTTTTATATATAATATTCAATAAGTCAAGTAATTCAAGAATATTATTATCTAAAGGTTCACCACCTAAAATCCATATATTATCAATCAAAGAATCAAATTCTTTAATCTTTTTTATAATATCAGGCAGTTCATTTTGATAATAATTCCCCATATCAAAATCTTTTAATTCAGGGTTATGGCAACCATAACAATCACCATAACACCCTGATAAATATATTTCTAATGTTTTATTGTTTAAATTAAATTGTGTAGAAACTATATTCATTATTTTAATCCCCGATAAAAAATACGATTTGGATAATCAAATTCTCTTCTCACTTGATGGAAGTTTTTAGTATTCACAAGGAACCCTACGACCCTTGTGAAATTGTCTATTATTTTACTGCCACAAACTGAACATAAATCGTTTATTCCCACAGTCATATGTCCATTTTCACATCTTTGAAGATTATAATTAACTGCCATATAGACAACACCAGCTTTTGCAGATATCGTTAGCAATTCTTCAATCAAACTAGGATTAACAATCTTTTCCTCAATATTTAAGTGACAAATTGCACCACCAGACATTTTTCCATCAAACATACCTTGGAGCTTAATTCTATCTAATAAATCTGCATTTACAGTTAGAGGAATGAATTGATTTGAATATAATTCATATTCGTTTTGATATCCCAATACTCTATCTTTGTTTGCCATTTTAATCGCACTATTTTCTGACGGTGTTTGCTCCATGTTGTGCGGTGAATTATATTTTTTACTTGCTTTATCATTTAATGTATTTATAGAATCTAGGATTTTTGAAACAAATGCCTGACCCTCTGATTCTAAAATATTTAGTCCCATAAAATTACATGCTTCATTTAATCCTACAACACCCACGGTACTATATTGTGTTTCAATGCTCATAAATCCTAATTTATATAATGGCAAATTATTAGAATTAATGCGTTTTTTTAATAAGTGTCTTTTAGTGTTATTTATTTTAATAGCATATTCAGTTGTTTCAGTTAAGATTTCAAAAAACTTATCGACGTCTCCTTTTGCCTTAATTGCCATTCTTGGAATATTCATTGTAACTACTCCAAGTGAACCTATCTTTGTTCCTCCTGCACCGAATTGATTAAAGTATTCGTTTTTAGTTGATGATCTTAATCTGCAACAAGAACTTAAAGTGCTTGTTTCTCCAAAATAAAGATTGATAAATCCGTATTCTAAGTTTTTATTTGCTATTAAAGCAAGAAATTCTTTATCTTTAATATTCTTATCTTCATCAACACTAAAACAGGCAGTAGTAATTGGGAAGGTTATTGGAGTATATTGTAAGGTTTCGTTCATCAAATCTAAATACATTTCTTGTAAGATTTTAATTGTTTTTTTATTAGGACTTGAACCATCAGGAAAAATATATTCTTCACACATTTTATTTAAAAATTCATTATCAAATATACTTATATTATAAAAACCCGACTGAACTCCTCCTCTAAATGGTTGATTACAAGAAAATATAAATGATTGTAATTCTTGTTTAACCTGTTTCCATAAATAATCATGATGAATATCTTTATATTCTTTAAACATTTTATCAACATAATAACTTGCCACAATTAAAACATCAGCTAATCCAACTGCTCCTAAAACAGAATTGCTGGCATATACAGAAAAATGAATTAATTGTCCCATAAAAGAACTTAAATGTTTTGGTGGATTACTTTGGACTTTTTTAACAAAAGGTAATCCGTTTGTCATAACATCATAAGCACTAAAATTATAACAGTATGGTTGGTTTATTCCCGAAAAGTCATTGATATAAATGTCTCCCGATATTTGCATTTCAATAGCTTTATTAGCAACCTCTAATCCATACAATGCTTTCATGTACTTCCAAGTTAAATATAATGAATTAAGTCTAAAAAATGGTTTAGGCAATTCAACATTATAAGCAATTACACTCATATCATCTACATTACTATTAGAATCAACACTAATATCTGCCGTAGTTGTTTTTGATCCAAAAAAATCTTTAGAGAATGTGGTCATATCAGTTTGTTTTCCAATACCTTCAAGATCAAAAATCTTTTGTGAATACTTGCCTCTTAAATACATTATAAGGTCTTCAAATTCATTATCATATGTGGTTCTAATATACAAAAATAATACCTCCTATTTTATTATATCTTCTATTTTAATTAATTCTTCATCTTTTATGATTAATGGAAAATTCATTAAGCCTTTAATTTTAGCTTTCTCAAGATATTTATCAAGTTCTTCTTTGGGTATTTCGTTTTCAGTTTTATATGTATATTTTATATTTTTATTATTCAATACTCCCTTAACCATATTACATCTTGAACAATTTTTTGTACCAATAATTAATAACATCTATAACCTCCTTCTAATATGTTTCATTACAATTTTCACATCTCAACTCTGACATATTTTCTTTACAAGGGAATCCCCAAAATTCACCTCTGTCTTCTTTCCATTTATGTACCATTAAACTCCCTGCACATCTTGGGCAAATATCATGCTCAATAGCATAATCCTCTAATTTTATTTCATCAAATTCATTGAGTAAATCAACTATCTCGGAAGGTGAATATCTTGTTTCTAAAAAATCTAACAACTCTTTCATATATTTTATATTTACTTTATCCTTTCTTTTATTTTTATATTATATTATTCTTCTGAATTAATAGGATGTTGGCAATAAGGACAATAAATATTACCTGCATCATCTCTATAAATATCAATTTCTAAGTTAACAAATTGTTTACAATTAGGACACTGAAGACATTCTGCCATAAACTCCCTCCTTTTTATAATTCCTTAACTTCAATTCCCAATTCTTTTTCTAACCATTGAGCAACTAAAAATCTATGACAAAACCATTGTTTTTCCCAACAAAGCAATACTGCATTTTCACCTAATTCACCATAAACCTGATGTGGGTCTAGCACATTTAATACTTCTGAATAATAATGAATTGTATAGTTTTCTTCTGCTTTTCTTTTCATTTCTATTGCTTCAGGTATAGTAATTCTTTTTTCTTGCAGTAATCCATCTATGTATTTGATACATTTTTTATAATCTTTAAAGAAATGAAATTTGGGTGCTAACTTTTTATACTCCCTCCCTCTATACCAATCTGGTGTTTTACCTGCTATTGATACTCCATTTTCACCTTTGTATTTTGCATAGTATGATGTATTCATTTACTTAATTATCACTATCCTTTTTGTATTTATATTTTTACTTTATTCTATATAGAGAGGAAGTTTACACTTCCTCAATGCTTAAATTAATTTTGTATTTACCATCTTTCAAAAGCGAACCTCCAATATTACCCAACACAATAGTAGCTTCTTCGCCAACTATAATCTTGCTAAATTTAACACTAAAGGATTCACTACTATTAATAACTTCTTCTTCATCTTTTACTTGGTTTTGAATTTGTTGCTCTTGTAATAAACGTAATCTTTCCTTTTCTACTTCTTCCTGTTTTTTTCTTAATCTCTCTTCTCTTTTTTGTTGTTTTTCTTCTTCAGTCATTTTTTTTCTACCAAGTTGTTTACCTTCTAAGTATTTAGCAACCATATTACTAACTGCAATGTGTGCGCCACCTAAATGCTCTGCTAAATCTTTATTCTCTGGATAGATTACTTTTAATTCTTTTAGTGCTTCTACTTTTTGCTCATCGGGTAACTCTTTAAGTTGATCATAAGTTAAATTTTCATACATTACTAACACTTCCTTTTTAATCATTGATTAGTTAATTTTATTCTATTATAAAGTGTTAGCATATGCTATGAAAATTAAATATTTTTTACTTTGAATATGTATTCACACAAATTGTATCATGTCTATTAATGTAAGCATCACTAGATGCTATATAAGAGAATAATCCATTTTCATCAGTTATAAGTGTACCGTCATCTTCAAACATTCTAAATCTCATACCTTTCTTAATATTAATAGGATCAATTTTAACCCAATCTCCATTAACTAATATTTCAGCAGTACGAGTATTCTTATACATATTATTCCTTCTTTCTTTGATTATTATTTTTTACTTTATGTATTTTTTATAATCTATATCGCAATATTTACAATATAGGTTTTCATCTAGTTCTTCATAACAATTAGAGCAAATTTTATTATCGATGTTTTCATAAAATTCATCCACCCATTGTTTAAGGTCTTTGATTATTTCTCTTACATGTTCACTAGAATCTTGAAAGCCACAATTCCATTCAAGACCATATTGATCATATATTGTAAAATACAATAAGGAATAACCCGCCATACACTTTTCTCTATGTGCTTCTAATTCAAAATTACGATAATATGTTTTCATATTATATCCTTTCATATTATATCCTTCTTATTTGTATAAATTAAAGTTTTATTTTATTGTTTTATCACAATCCAAAAATATGTATTAGTTTATCAGTTTCAAACATTAATTTCCCTAAACAAATTATAACACCTATAAACATCCCAATTAATATTAACTGCCATACAATGTAAAATTTCATATATATGTTTAGATATGTATTGCTAGTTTTTAATATATCTTTGAATTCATCCAATAATTCACCCTCCAATCATCTTTTATATTTATTTTATTAATATATAATAAATCCACTTGGAGTAATTACTTCTTTAATTCCTGCATTAATAATCAATCTACGACACATATCACAGGGTTTTGGATTTGATATTAATCTTTCATTAGCAGTAATACTTGCATTTATACCTATCAAATACATTGTTGCATCAATACACTTATCTCTGCCTGCATTGATTATGGCATTTTGCTCTGCGTGAACACTGTGACAAAGTTCATATCTTTCACCACTTGGAATATTTAATTCTTGCCTAACACATTTGCCAGTATCACAACAATTCAATGCCCCTCTTGGTGATCCTGTGTAACCTGTGCCAACAATAACATCATTTTTAACAATTACCGCACCATAATTTCTTCTTAAACAAGTGCCACGCAAGGCAACTGCTTTCGCAATTTCTAAGTAATATTGTGTTTTAGTTGGACGCATTAATATAATTCTCCTTTAGGTATTTATATAAATCCAATTTAATTTTTTTAATATCTTCATATCTTCCAGCATCAAAAATAGGTATCTCATAATGTTTTGCAATTCTAATTGCCTGTCCAGTTCCACCTTTACCCTTACCACTTTTAGTCCAGCAAACTACAAATTGACAAGGCGTATTCAGGTCTTTACCTAGTATCTGATGACTATTTCTAGCTTGTAGTTTCTTTGCTCCTTCGCTTAAATTATGCCAATAAGGATGAAACTTCTCTGCAATTTCATATGCTTTTCCTTGTTGAACTATTAAATTTGAATTAGAATCTTCAAAACCTTTCCAAGGTAAATATATTTCTTTTTTTCCATTTGCTTTATCACATCCACGTTCAAATGCTTGATCTGCTCCTTTAGCATGACCTGAACGTAGGATGAAATTATTTTGAGCAAGATAATATCCAATACTTTCAAATAGGTTTAATATTTCCGTAGGGGTTTCTCTTGAACCTATTCCTGCATAATAAATCATTTGCTTAATTTCTCCATCACGTTTTAGATATTTACTTATTTTATTTGTATCCTGGTCTACGATATATGTATAGTTTTCTTTATCCTTTTTGTTTTGAATATATTCTTCTTCGGATATTTCAATCCAGTGTGACCAAAATTCTTTTATTTCATCTGTGATATTCATGTTTAACTCCTGTTTAATCCAAAGTTTGGTTTGGTCATGATTTTTGGATTTAAAAATCCCATAATATTGAGATTCCTAAATTTACTTTTTGTATTAATATTAGTATAATATTTACTTTAGTATTTGTCAATATATTTATTTTTCTAGTTTAATTAGCATATCTTTTAAATGTGTATTTCTATTCAAATTTGCTTTCTTTTTCATTGCTTTATTTATAGTTTCTACTTCACCCAAATGATAACATCTTTGTTCTGCCCTAGTTTGACCAACATAAATTAAATTAGCATTTAACATATATGTATGTGCTTTAGGAGTAATCATAATAATATTTTTAGCCGATCCTCCTTGGCTCTTATGCATAGAAATACTATATGCTAATTTTAAATTTAAAGCTGTTTCTCTATCATATACAATTTTTTCATTATCAAATTGTATTACCATATATTCACTGTCAATTAAAATTACTTTTCCAATATCGCCATTGCTAATAAAAGTTTGCATTGCCATTTCATCATCAAACGGATTAAAATCTTCTGGATTATAAACAATTGCTTTATAATTATTTTTTGTTTGAATTACTATATCATCCAAATAATATGTAGTATTTCCACATTTAAATTTTAGATCAGAATCATAATTCTTGTTTGCTATTTGTTGAATCATTTCATTTATTTTTTCAGTACCATAATCACCTATATTATATGATGATAAAATTAAAATATCCTCTGGAGATATATCATTATTCATTAACTTAGTATATAAATTTTTAACAGTAAGTATAATCTGGTTTTGTGACATTGGCATATAAATATATCCTTTATCTTCACCAAAGATATTAATTTTAGTTTTATTTTCTATCCATTGCTCACCATATCTTGTTTTTGTTGATATAGTTGATATTCCACCAATACCAAACCTAAATACTTTAGTTAAAGAAGTGATTGGGATAACGTTTGAATTAATTAAATCATATAATACATTTCCTGCTCCAACAGAAGGTATTTGGAAATCGTCACCTATGAATAGTAACTTAGTTTTTGAAAAATCTATTGCTTCAATCATTCTTTTCATCAGAAAAATATCTGTCATTGACATTTCATCAACAATAACAACATCATATGGTAATTTATTATGTTCATTATAACCCCATTGTGGATCGGCAGAAGGATTAAACATTAAACCNCTATGTATAGTTGAAGCATNTTCTTTTGTGTAACCTGATAATACTTTAGATGCTCTACCAGTAGGGGCAAATAAAGCAAATGATTTTCCNAATTTCTTCATTAAAGATAACATTGCTTGTGTTGTAAATGATTTCCCGACCCCACCTCCTCCTATTAACATACTAATATTATTTTCATAAAACATCTTAATAGCACTAAATTGTTCATTAGTTAATTCATCTTGACCAATTTTTCTAAATTCTTCAATATCTATTTTATCCCATTTATTTTCAATTTTTAATCCTTCAATAAGCCTTTCTGCTATATATAATTCAGTATTATATGTTTCTAAAAATGATAGAGTTTTACTTTTTTTGTCTACATAAAAATCATTTGTATTTTTAATAGCTTCAATAAATTTATCATTACATTCTGGAGTTANTTTATCAAATGACNTTTTTAATTCAGTAATTGCTATTCTGGTATGACCATCGTTCTCATTTTGCTCTAATAAATATTCAATACAAGCAATTGCTCTTTGAACNGAAGTTTTAATTTCAAAATCAAAATATATTGAAGGATTTTTACCTGTTTCTTTTTGTTTTTTTGATTCCTTATCTAATTCGATAATAATACTATCTGCTGTTTTGAATCCAATCTTAGATAGTGAACATAGGCACTTATAGGGTTCATTTTGTATTTGCTGTTTGATTCTTAAAGCAGAAGGATATTTATCATATAACTTTTTGATAGTATTCACATCAATTAAACCTTGGAACATTTCAATTAATTCAGCAAATACAAAATTTTCTTCTATTTTCCGTTTTATAACATTAAGTCTATACTGCCCAATATTATATAATTTACTTAAATCAATATCTTGAATTTTACCATTAATTACCCTGTCAATTATATCGGGATAATTTTCCATAATAGTTTTAACTTGGTCTGATGTTAAAATTTCAGATAGAAACATCTGAGTAGTAATTTCATTAGTAGGTCTATCCCGTTTAATACTAAGTACTTTATATTGATATCCATATCCAGTATTTGAATGTTGTTCTTCTGCTTTTACTTGATAAGAAACGCCTATTGCTAACTCATGAATATTTCCTAAAATAGAATAATTGCCATATTTGTTTTTCTTTAAGTCTTGATGCTTATCTTCGTCTATATTTACGGCATAAATTTTATAGTTTTCAGTATTATATGTACATAGAAAGGGTACACAGGTAAATTCTTCAATAATTTTATCCACTTATAATCTCCTTAATAAACATTCCATTGGTCTAAAATTAATTCATCTTCGTCAGTTCTTTCCCATTTGCCACCAATACTTTTCATCTTCTTTTGAGTCTTAAAATTTAATACTTGCAATACGTCAAATAATTTAAACGGATTTTCGGAAAAAGTCTTGCCATTTTTTACTTTGGTTTTTAAGTCTTCGCCAGTTTTTAGATTTCTCAGGGTTACATAGGGCTTACTTTTGTCTTTATACGTTTTATAATCGGTGATAATATATAAACTTTTATCTGCTTTTGGATACATAACCGTAGTATATTCTAAAAATTCCATTTCAAACTTAACTTGCTCTTTGACTGATAAAGGTTTATTTTCTATTAATTCTGATACTTCTTTAATATAAGAAGTAATATCTATATCTTTATATAATTTATCTGTTTCCTTTTTGGTATATTTCATAAGAATTGGTACATTTAAATCTAATTCAATTGCTTTATCTTTTTTTATCTGCTTTACATCACCTATGGTTTCATATAATTCCAATATAGATAATAGTTTTTTATTCTTACCGAATTCACTAAAAAAGTTTAATCCAGTAAGTATTTTTAATTGACGGGAGTTAGTAGATGTTTTTTCTTTGATATCTTTTATTAAATCAATAAAATTTGTATATTGATTTTCTTGAGACAATTGATATAATTCTTGCGCCACTTGAGAATTAAGGAATTTAATTGAAGAAATTCCCTTATAAATAATATTTTCTTTTTTATCAAAAGAATATAAATCTTGAGATTTACCAAATTCAATAGGTTTAATTTTTATATCAGTAAACAAATTTATATA
>JGI24712J26585_10002684_pt1 | contig 14354 bp, 12 predicted proteins | sample BioPla3DNA2_FD_26585 | JGI IMG/M metagenome (IMG submission 26585) | reverse complement strand
CCGGAGGGGTATGAAGGGCTCATGGCACGCTGGGATCCCTTCAAATAGGAAGGCTTAAAACGAATCAATACGAAAGTGAAAGATTTGGCCAGAATACACGAAAAATAGTTATATTGAATATTAAAGAAAGATCCTTTATAATGGGGATATATGGTAGTCCTTGCCATAATCTCCATATAAAAAATGAAATCGGGCACACTATCAAGTAAGTGGTTCGGTGTTAAGACGTATTTTTAAGGTTATAGAAGGGAAGCTAAGCTATGTCTTTATAAATGTAATATACAATTATATTTGAAAGAAATTGAATCATTAAAAGAGGATTGTTGCTTTGACAATTAGGAAGTTTGTTTGCTAAAATGAATTAGATTCAAAACAGCCACTAAGTTGCTCAATTTGAACCTTATTCAACTTAAAGTAAGGCAATTATAATATTATAACAATGTTCAAAAAAATAATGGTTCAGAATTGCCACTCCAAAGAGGCACTATTTTTATGGAAAACTTTTAATTGACTTTAACAATGTAATTTTTAGCAGGCAATCCTCAAGTTTATTAAAATTTGTAATAAAAAGGCAATAGTTTAAAATGTTAATTTCTAAAATTTGGAGTTTTAAGATCTGGAACAATGGGAGGTGATATTGCACAGGTTACGGCTCAATTAGGATATACAAAAAAAGAAACACCTGGTCGCATTAAACATAATTTTAAAGGAAAGTAAAAATAAAAACCAAAATAACTAGAATCGAAAGGAGTTAAAATAATGTTTAAAATTGAATATGCCACCGAAAGGGATATTGACGATATAATGAAAATAGATACCTATATTCCTAAAGATGAGCTTGTTAAAAAAATCCGAACTCGCCCTGAAGAAATTTATGTTCTTAAAGAGGATGGAAAAACGGTGGGTGTGCTACGCTACGGGATCTTTTGGGACTATATTCCTTATACATGTTTTTTAAATGTATCGGAAACATGCAGAGGAAAGGGATACGCAAAAAAAGCCCTCCTTCACTGGGAAAATGAGATGCGAGCAGCAGGCTGGCCTATCGTAATGACCTCTATTCCAACAGATGATGCTGCACAGCATTTTTACCGTAAAATGGGTTACAAAGATACTGGTTGCTTAGTGCTAGATCTTGAGCCATATGCTCAACCTATGGAAATATTTTTCATCAAAAGTCTTAAAGATGATAAATAATTGTGGTCATGGATCCCATGAGTAAAGCTACTATGATAGCAGTTATTGTACTATCGTTCATATCGGTCTGTTCGTTCCTAGGGAGACTTAGTATCGTGTATAATTGGTATTAAATATTTTGCGCGGGGATGAAAATCATCCCCATTTTCTTTTATACTTTCCCGGCAGAACCCCGTCAAGCGCTCAGGTTGCTTTCCAGCATTGCCCTATCCTCCTGGCGGGTAAGAGCCGAAAATATAGTATGTCCAAAGCTTAGATGAAAGACCCATTACACAAACTTATTTAAACTTTTATACCTCTAATATTGCTATCTTTCAAAACGGACTAAAATGTCAGACAAATATTTTGGGTCAATCTATTTTGAGGATCTCACATAAACTTGCTTAGCTTAGCAAATAGCAAATCCCCATTCTTCCAGCTTTCCATAGGGTGGGAAAATAGCATGGATTTACTCAAATAGCGTTTTTTTGCTAATCAATCAGCTCCATCAGAACTCCAAACATTGATTGTGGTTTTAAAAAAATATATCTGCTATTTCTCCATCTTCTTGGAAATCTATCGATTAGGGGAATATTTTTTTCCTTTAATTCTTTAAGGGCTGCGTCTACATCGTCAACTTTTAGAGATAATAAATAGAATCCTTCACCATATTTGTCAAGAAATTTTGCCACATCTCCGGTACCATCAGTAGACCCCATTAATTCCAGTGCTACTTCTCCAATGTAATAACGTATTACTTTAATTTTTTCCTTTTCTTCAATATAGCGATCATCTGGTACTAATCCAAAAAGCCTATTGAAATACTTTTCCGCTTTCTCAAGATCTTTTACTGCAATACAAATATGATCAATTTTTTCTACTTTCATTTTTTTCTCCTTTTTCTTCAACAGATATTTTAAAGCGGTTAAGCTCTTCTTCATCAACCGAACCTATCGCCTGCCAAAAAGACTTGCAGCAGGGCTCGGCGCAAATAAAGCGGATGTTATTGTAATTCAGCTTAAGGCAGTTCGGGTCGGCGGAAACCGTGCCTTTTCAGAATATTAGATCTATTTGCCTTTTATTAAAAAATTACTATGTTTTTTATTGCTCTAGTAATACAAAGTTTGGGACCTGCGAAATATGGGCAAAGGGGGTGGTGCATCTTTTGTAAACCCGTCTTTGCCCAAGATGACGATACAGTCCTTTTTAATTTTACTGCCGGGTGTTATGGGGAGTTCTTTAACTACTTCTACCAGAGCATTTCTCTTTATGCGGCTAGCAAAAAAGGATGCCGTTTTCACAGTAATCATCGAACTTTTTGTAATCCAGATAAGCACGGTCGAATAGGAGATCCTGGAAAAGAAACTCTACCGTGCATAGATTTTCTCCTTTATAAGGGGATTATGGCAAGGACTACCATATATCCCCATTATAAAGGATTTTTCTTTAATATGCAAAATAACTAATTTTCGTTTTTTCTGGCTAAATCTTTCAATTTCGTATTGATTCGTTCCTTGACAAATTAATTTTAGGTCTTTGCAAATCTACTGAAGGATTATATACTTTTTCAAAAACTTTAAAGAATTTGTCTGCAAGTTCTGCGCTTTCAGGTGGAGTTACTAAACTTACTACCACCATTACGAGAGCAGAAATTATCAATACAGGGACCATAGGTAAAAACCCAAGAGCTGCTGCAGGCGGTAGGATTTGGGCAAAAAACAGATAAGAAAGTAAAACAGAAGTTAGCATTGAAGCAATAGCACCATATCTGTTCATACGTTTCCAGTAGAGCATACCAAATAGTACAGGTGCTAGACCGATAAAACCGGTTGCTGCAACATTAAAAACATCAAAAACAGTAGCAGGTTGGAAAAGAGATAGAATGAAGCCTATGCTGGCAAGGATAATAACAAATAAACGCCCGTACCATACCTGTTGCTTTTCTGTAATATTAGCTTTCTTTACTAGAAGATCTCGTGTCAGCATGGTGCTCAAGGTTAGTAGTTGTGCGTCAAGCGTAGACATCATTGCAGCTAGAATACCGGCCAGAGCTATCCCAGCTGCCCAAGAGGGAAAAAACCGATCCATCATTAGTGGTATTATATTGTCTACATCAGTACCAGTTAACCCAGGAAAAACTAAAATACCTGCTATGGCAATTAGTATTGGAGGAAACCATGCTATAAAATACGCCAATGGATATAGAGTAAGGGTAGTCTTCATAACTTTATCTGAACGGGAAGTTAATGACCTGATGAATACCCATGGATAAGTAGCTACAGCAGGAAAGGTGATTAAAACATAACTTGTCCAGACTCGAAAATCAAAGTTCCCTGTCCTTTGCAACAATTCTGGTGCTTCTTCTTGGAGAGCTTTAAAAACATGAGATACTCCTCCTAAATTTCCGAAAACAAAAAATGTCCCGATAAGGAAAATAGTAGCAAAAACTAGCCCTTGTACAACATTTGTCCACATTTGTCCTCTCATTCCTCCNAACATGACATAAAAGAGGACTACAGCATAGGGAATAAAACAACCAAGCCAATATGGTATTACACCACCTGTCATGGACGAAAACATTACCCCGCTGCCGATAACGCCTGTCATTAAATAGGGTATAGTAAATACAGTAAATATTACAAAGAGTACATATCCGGCAGCACTTCCTACTCTATCAGTTAATATTTCAGATGGAGTAATATAACCGTACTTTTTCCCAAGTATCCATGCTCGGTAACAAAAGACATATATAGCCACAGCTGCCAACCACATAGCCGATGGAGCATATCCTAGCGCACCGACACCCGACTTGTATGCAACAGTCGGAAAACCGACTATACCAAAAGCACTCATATTTGTGGCAAGTATTCCCACCAAAAGGGTAATAACTCCAAGAGATCTTCCAGCCACAAAATAATCTTCAGGCGTATTAATTGATTTCTTCCAACTGTAATAACCGATCCAAAGTAAAATAAGAAAATAAATAACTACTGTTACTAACATAACTGCTACTTTATCCATTTAACGTTTTATCCTCCTCTCTCTCCAATACTTCTTCTGGTGCATCAGGCCAGACATACTTTACCATAAGGTAAACTATTCCCGTAGATAATATGGAATAGAGGATATGATACCATAAAGCTACAGGCATTCCAAATAAAAAGGGTTCTATCTTACCCCAGTTCCAAAAATCATGACGCAATAAATAAAAAACTATGATTATCGCCCAGACAACCCAGTATCTGCTTTTTGGTGTCAAAAGAAACACTCCTTTCATTGTCACCAGATTGCTAATAGTTCCTTAATAATTTTTATTTTATAAATTCTCCCTTCGTAAAGTTTTAGATACATTTCCCACAAGCAAAAATCATTTATAATTTTATCCCATATTACATTCCCCCTTTCACTATTTTTGGAACATTCCACAAGCATATCTTAAAAATTTTTATTACTTTTTTGATTTCGGTGTAAAATTATCTGGTGCTTGCAGAGAGCCTTTAGGCCACTGACGGCAAACCACCGGCTCAAACTTCCGGTCATTTTCTGTGCAACCCCCGCAATATTTACAATAAACAATATCATCCCAATTATGATTCCTTACTTTGTTAGGCCAATCCGGATCACAGATTAACTGCCGGCCAAGGGCAATTAAATCAGCTTTTTCCTCTATTAAAATTGATTCGGCAAAATCCGGATTAAATATTTTTCCTGCAGTAATAACGGGAACATTGTATGAACTAGCAATTCTTCTTAAATCCTCTGCTAAGTATACATTGACACCTTCGGGCATATAAGATGGCGGCATCGTTCGCATGCCACTATAACCTGAGTATGGCCACACAATACCATCAAAAGTTTGNCCATCTTCAAACTTTCCCCCTGCAGATATNCTTATATAATGGATACCCATTTTCGAAAGCATCTCTACAATATTCCTCGTTTGTAATAACGTACTTCCTCCTAAAACAAACTCGTCTCCATTAATCCTACAACCCACTGTAAACTTTTCGCCCACAACACTTTTTACTTTGTTGAACACTTCTTTTACTATTTTAAACCTGCCTTCGATATTTCCCCCATATTCATCCCTACGCTTATTAAGCAAGGAAAGAAATGATGATAAAGTATATGCATGGGCACAATGAAGTTCAATACAATCAAAACCTGCCGTTTTTACTCTTGCTGCCGCTGCCCCGAAATCTTCCACTATCTGTTTAATATCCTCGATACTAAGGTCTTCCACTGTTTGCCGGTAACCACTCCTGGATAACTTTAAAAAATGGACAAGTTGTATTCCAATTTTTGTTTGAGTTTTTTCATGAACTTCTGTAACTAACTGTTTTAATCCAGGAACAAATTTATCATCAAATATCTTAAGAAGCAGTCCACTTTTCCTGTCCATTATGGCTGCCGGTTCCAAAATAATTAAACCTACTCCACCTCTCGCGATACGGAGTATTCGATCTCGAAGGTTCTCTGTAACAAATCCATCTTCAGTAGACAGTCTGCTTACCACCGCAGGATAAACCGTTCTATTGTCCAATATCATTTCATGTATTTTGATAGGCTCAAAAAGTTTCAACAAAATCACTCCCTGATTTCATTTATATCTGTTAATCTGTATGTTGCTTTTTTCTTTCCCTATAGTTTTGCCTGCTGGGATCAGCTAAAGCCAGTTCGATTACTCCGCCTGCACCATATTTATTTATTTTTACTCCCCCAGATAACTTGGGAAATTCTTTCATCAAAACAAGTTCATCAGGAAGCTTATTCCTGGCTAATTTGTCTTTTAAAAATTCCCGTAATTCCTCTATGGTAATAAAACAATTCCCTTTTGTAATTACACAGGCACAAATACTCTCACCCAAAATAGGATTGGGCGTAGCAACTACGACAGCATCCTCCACCAGTGGATGTTTTACGATTTCCTCTTCCACATCTTTGGGTATTATTTTAAAGCCTCCCCTGTTGATTTGGTCTTTTATTCTCCCAACAATTGTAACATAACCATCCTCATCCAATACGGCCAAGTCCCCTGTATGAAACCAACCATCTTTTTCCAGATGTTTTTGAGTTTCTTCGGGATCATTCCAATACTCTTTAATAACATTATAGCCTCTTACCATTAGTTCGCCAGCTTCTCCGCATTGGACCGGCAACCCTGTCTCCGGGTTGACAATTTGCACCTCTTCTCCTTCGGTTGGTTTTCCTACGGTGCCATACCTTTTTTGCTTGGGTGCATTATGAGGGCTGATTAAGCCTGGTCCTGTTTCTGAAGAACCCCAAAAATTGCATAACCACATATTGGGGTATTTTCTATCAATTTCTTCAAACAGCTCATTTGGAGGAACATATCCTGAAATAAAACCTTTCTGTAGGGAGGACAGGTCACGGCGGTTAAAATCGGGGTGTTTCATTTCCGTTATATAATGGGGTGGTGCGACTGGATGAGCAGTAATTTTTTCAACTTCAATGAGTTCCAAAGCTTTGGCGACATCCCATTCTTCCATGATAACCATCTTCGCCTGTTGAACAAAAACCTGTACTAATAAACAGATGAAACCATAAGAATGATACATTGGCAGGGCAGCCAAAAATACATCATTAGTGTTGGTTTGTAAAGCGTTTGAATAACTAAAAGATTCTCTGATACATTGATAATGGGTAGACGGCGCTCCTTTAGGAACACTGGTAGTTCCTGATGTAAAAATAATAGTAGCATAATCCTCCCGGGGATCAATTTCTACCGGAGTTGGTTTCTGTCCCTGGCCTGCCTTTAGCAGTTCCTCGTAACATTCAATTTCCGGGGGTAAATTAGAATTATTTATAGAAATAATTATTTCCAAGTTAGGAAGCTCGGAACGCCAGTTTTGAATCATCCCCAGGTAGTCAAAACCGCCTGGCTTCGCGTTAATTATAATTCCTTTGGCTTCGGACTTTTGTAAGGGAAACTGAAAGTCACGACCGCGGTATGAGGGATTTATCCAGGTTGTAATACAACCAATTTTGGCCAATGCATAAAACGTTATAACAAGTTCCGGGCTATTTGGAATAGCAATCGCAAAGCGGTCGCCCTTGTTCAAACCCTTTTGCTGTAATGAGTAAGCCATGCTATTGATAAGATCACTCAACTGAGAATAGGTAAAACGTTGGTTATTAAAAACAACTGCTTCACGATCAGGATCTGACACCCGGTCTATGATCTGCCCTAAATGTAAATCCTCTACTTCCTTGTAAATTGTCATATGTACCCTCCTTATATCATTACAGAATTGTCTGCAATTTAATTGCCGTCACCAATTCATCAACAATTCATTCACAAATAGAAATCTTTTTGATTCTGCCAAAACAGCGTTCATTTTTCGTGATATCCAGTAACCAGATCACGTATGTCGAGTTCAGTCAGCAAATAGGAGCTCGCCTCCCTACCCATGCAAAATATTTAAGCGTTAAAACCACACACCATAAATACAGTTAGTTTTAGTAATTTTGGTGATCTTTATTAATATCCCTCTAAATAACGTTTTGAACTTTATTATTATGAATATACTTCATTGTTTGTACCAACGGCCTATAAGTGCATTAAATATTATTCAAAGAGTAATATAATATATTTCTATCTGAACTAAGTTCATTTTAGCAGTCAACGCTCATTAACGTCAAACCCAAAATTATTTTTAAAAAGCTTGTATTGTTTAATATTTATTTATACAAGATTTATTTACTAAATAAATCTTAGTTTTTCTTGTGGTAATGTTATAAAATATCGAAAAATAAGGCCTGGATGTCAAAAGGTGGTAGTATCCAACAAAACCACCGCCTCTGTAACGTGGGCAATCTAACAGGTATTCTTTTTGTCCCTTGCGAAAATTCCTCCCTGAAAACCCTACAGTGCTATCCTGTGCGATGCTTTTGCCACCAAAAATAATTACAAGGGCATTACTTTAAGGTTTTGGATGAAAAACTAAGATTTATTTAATAAAAATATAATATATGAATAAATTTAAAGAGTTCAGATTTTATAAAAGAGATTTTGGGTTTGACGGTAAAGAACGATTACTGCTAATATGAATTAGATTTCAAAATTAGATAATTATATTTTAATTTGAAATAAGATTTAGTGATCTTTCAGGCAGTTAGTTTAATGAAGCATATTCACAAAATAAGTTTAAAAAGTTTTTAAGTTTGAAATAACTTAGTTATTCTGCTCTTTTTTACTCTTGACGTTGCTGGTTTTTAAAATTGCTCTTTTTTTGCACTACAATTACATGTTTCAAATACATCATCCATAGGTAAGTTTTATCCAACAGTTAACTAATTAAAGTTGAAAGTATGAAAAATCCATTAGTCGCAGTGCGATAGCCTCTTTTAAATCGGCAACAGACAGCTCCGCAGGCAGCCCAATCTCATCAAAGTAGTACCCTTCAAAGGTTTTCAGGGTGTAAAACCCGCCTGCTTAATTAAGCGGTTCTTTCTTTTGGCTTCCCGGTAGGCCAGTTCCTCCCTGAGCACCTTGAGCATGTATCCCTGATGACTTTCGGCCTCCTTCAAAGCTACCGGCAGCGTTGGCTTGGAGAAGAACTCCAAAGACACAGGGTAATACTTTTTCAGGCAGGCAATGAGCTTATTGCTCAGCCGGGTGGACTCCCGGATAAGGTTACTCTTTCTAAAGCAGTCGGGCTGTCAGGAATGAGATTCCTTTTCCCAGAAACCTTAAATTTTTACCAACTTAGGCAGGTATTCCTGCTGTCTAAGTTGAGTTTAACAGATAAGGGGTGATTATACAGGAAGTGATCGTCATTTTGAAACATCCAAATCGTAGCAACGTTCATAAAGTATTCTCATCTTCTTGCTCCTTTTTGCGGCATATTTTAGCGATTGGCGGGGCATAGTTGTTAGAGTGAAATTTTCAATAAACGGAGCTAAGGCTAATAAAAATTAAAAAACTACAATCAGATTGGGAGGTATCTCAGGTGAAAATTTCTACTTTAGGTGTTCTTGGGGCAGGAACAATGGGAGGAGGTATCGCCCTTGTTGGCGCACAGGCAGGATTAAAAGTTATTTTAAAGGGTACCGCGTTGTCTCGTGTTCAGAAGACAATTAGTCGTATGGAGTCATTTTTAAATAAAAGCATTGAAAAAGGTAAAGTAACTGCAGAACAAAAGCAGGAAATACTGAACCGTATTCAGCCTAGTGATAAGTTATCCGACTTTAAAGAGGTTGATTTTGTCATAGAAGCCATAGTCGAAGATATTGAGCTAAAGAAAAAAGTATTTGAAGAATTAGATAACGTTTGTAAAGCGGAAACAATTCTTACCTCAAACACCTCCTCATTGTCTATAAATGTAATTGCTTCTGCTACACAGAGACCAGACCGTGTAGCTGGAATGCATTTTTTTAATCCTCCACCAATTATGAAACTAGTAGAAATAGTGCGGGGGAATGATACAAGCGATGAAACAGTGAAAGTAATTTCTGATCTTGCCAAAAAAATGAATAAGACTACTGTTGAAGTTAAGAAGGACTATCCTGGGTTTATTGTAACAAGAGTGAACATGGCTCAAATTGTTGAAGCTATTCGTCTCGTTGAAGAAGGAGTGGCTACGCCTGAAGATATTGATACAGCTTTAAAGCTAGGTCTAAACTGGCCAATGGGTCCCTTTGAAATGCAAGATTTTATTGGACTGGATGTCTGCAATTCGATTATGGACTATTTCTTTGATGAATTTAAAGAAGCACGTTGGAACTCTCCCCAGCCACTGAAAGCTTTGATCAGGAGTAGAAAATTTGGCAGGAAATCCGGTGCCGGTTGGTTCAAATATTAATTTCCCAAAGGAGTGGGCTAGTAGATGCATTCTGAAGTGATAAAGTTGGAAAAACAGCCCAATTTTGCTTTGATTACTTTAAACCGGCCACCTTTTAATCCCTTAAATAGCCAGGTTTTTTCTGATTTAGAGAAAGCAATTGGGGAAATTGAAAGTGATTCTTCAGTTAAAGCGGTAATTATTACAGGGTCAGGTGAAAAGGCCTTTGCTGCTGGGGCTGATGTTAAAGAGATTGCCAGCAACTCTCCGCTTGAACAACATGAGTTCTTAAAATTAATACTTTCTGTCTTGAATAAGCTGGAAAGCTTAGATAAACCTACAATTGCCGCGGTAAATGGCCTTGCCCTCGGAGGGGGTTGTGAACTTGCCTTAGCGTGCGATTTTCGAGTTGCTGCAGAAAATGCCAAATTTGGACTGCCTGAACTCAATATTGGTGTTATTCCCGGAGGGGGTGGCACTCAGCGTTTACCTCGGTTAATTGGAGTTGCTCGAGCAAAAGAAATGTTATTCTTGGGTGAGGCTATAGATGCCGTGGCAGCTGAAAAATATGGATTAGTAAATAAAGTTGTGCCTAAAGAGCAATTACTGGACTCTGCTATTGAGTTGGCCAATAAATTGACTTCTAAACCAACAGTAGCAATGAAAGTTCTTAAAAGAGTTGTAAACATGGGGCAAAACGTAGATTTGGCTTCTGCTCTTGAGTTGGAGATAAAAAGCTTTATGGTCGCATTTTGCACTGAGGATAGAGCCGAAGGAATGAAAGCGATGCTGGAGAAACGTAAACCAAATTTTACCGGGAAATAGAATTTTTTTAAATAAAAAAATAAAGAAAGGAGCTCTAAAAATGCTACTCTCTCCGGTAAATTTTAAAAATTTAAGTCTAAGAAACAGGATCGTGTGGTTGCCGGTTGTTAGCTGGCTGGCAGAAGAGGATGGTTTTGTTACAGATGCTCTTATTGAACGTTATCGCCGTAGGGCTGAAGGCGGAGTAGGATTGATTGTTATTGAAGCGACAGGGGTTCTGGACAGGAGAAGCCCGAAATTAATAAAGATCTGTGATGACAAATATATGCCAGGTTTGGAAAAGTTGGTGCAGGCCATTCATGATGCTGGAGCAAAAGTTTCTGTACAGCTAATACACTACGCTAAAAAATCCAAACGTACAGGATGGAAACAAAAGGTTGAGGATCTAAGTTTGGACGAAATACAACAGATTAAGAAAGATTATGTAGATGCAGCTGTTAGGGCAAAAAAGGTTGGCTTTGATGTTATTGAATTGCATGCTGCTCACAGCTATACGCTTGCATCTTTTATTTCCCTTTTAAATAAGCGGACTGATGAATATGGCCGTGATATAAAAGGCAGATCCAAGTTGGTGTTGGATATTATAGAAATGGTTCGTGAAAAAGTAGGCGATGACTATGCTGTAGGCGTCAGAATTAGCGGTGAAGAATTTGTCATGGGAGGAAACACTTTAAAACAAACCAGAGTAATTTCTAGGTTAATGGCTGGGAAAGGCATAGATTATCTAAGTGTTTCTGCCGGAGGGAAAGATGAAGACGGCGACTGGTATACAGGATATAGTTCAACGAGAAGCATGCCTACTGCCAACTTGCCGGATGGATGTCATGTATATTTGGCGGAAGCTTTGAGAGAAGAGGTGGCCCCTTACGGTGTGCCGGTTATTGCTTCCGGGAAAATAAATTCTTTTAAACAGGCTGAAGAAATTTTAGCTAAAGGACAAGCTGATTTAATTGGTGTATGCAGGCCGTTGCTGGCTGATCCTGATTGGGTGATTAAACTTAAAGAGAATAGGGATGACGAACTTATTAAGTGCACATATTGTAATACTTGTTTAGATAGAGACCGCCGTTTTGAGCCGGTAGAATGTATCGTTGCCGAAAGAAAAAGAAAAAGCAAAAGCAACGAATAATTTTATTAAGTAAATCATTAAAAAGGAATTCTTCAAAAAAACGTCGTGCTTTTCAGCTCAGTTATCTACGTAGCTAAGGCACCAGTAACAAGGAGGGAAAAGCATGTTACAAGGTTGTGTTCCATGGCCAGATGAATATATAAAAAAATATGTGGCTGAGGGATATTGGCAGAATATCACCATTTCAGAGGCCTTTGACAATGTTGCTCTTTCTTTTCCCAATAAAGAGGCCTTGGTTTTTAATGAAGAGAGAATTAATTATAGACAACTAAAAACAATTTCAGAAAATCTAGCTGTCGCTCTCTTAAAAGCGGGTTTAAAGCCCTTAGACCGTGTAATTGTTCAGTTGCCAAATATCACTGAGTTCGTTTTTAGTTACTTAGCTTTTTTAAGAATTGGTGTAATTCCCATCATGTGTTTGCCTCAACACCGTCTTGCGGAGATAGGATATATTGGCAAGCAGTGCGAGGCCAAAGGGTATTTAATTAAAGATAGGGTGGGCAAGTTCAACTTTTGGGAGCTAGCCAAAGAAGTGGGTCAAGAAGTTCCTTCTATAGAAAAAGTCATTTTTATCGGTGAGGATTGTCCAAAAGAATATATTTCTTTTAAAAACCTGTTAGAAGAAGAAATTGAAGAAGAACAAAAATTAGAGATGTTAAACAAACATAAACCAAGCCCCTATGAGGTCGCCATTTTTCTGCTTTCGGGCGGCACAACAGGCTTACCAAAGATCATACCAAGAACCCATAACGATTACCTGTATACTTCTAAAATGACGGCTTTACATTCGGGACTCAGTAAATATACCAATTATTTAGCTGTAGCGCCATTAGCTCATAACATGACATTATCATGTCCCGGAATAATGGGCACTTTTCTAAGAGGAGGAAAAGTTGTTTTAACCCATTCAACTACTGTAGAGAATCTGTGTGCAGTTATTGAAAAAGAAAAAGTAACCATTATGGGGTTGGTCCCGGCATTAATAATTAATTTATTAAATTACAAAGAAAGGGAAAACTATGATCTTTCTTCTCTAGTTGCGATTATTTCGGGCGGTTCAAAATTGAATATAGAAATAGCCAAAAGGGTTAAACCAGAATTGGGATGCAATTTAATTCAACAGTTTGGCATGGGTGAAGGTCTATTAACGCAGACCGATGATACTATTGATAGTGAAAGGCTTATTTTTGAAACGATCGGTCCTCCACTATCTCCCGCTGACGAGATAAAGGTTGTGGATAGTGATGGCAAAGAGGTGCCTGTAGGTGAGGTTGGAGAACTTTTATGCCGGGGACCTTACACAATTAGGGGTTATTATAATGCGCCTGAGCATAATAAAAAAGCATTTACGGAGGATGGTTTTTATAAATCAGGAGATCTGGTCAGAATAGATCCTGAAAGCGGTTATTTGATTTTTGAAGGACGAGAGAAGGATGTAATTAATAGGGGAGGAGAAAAAATTAGTGCTGAAGAGGTTGAAAACCTAATTTTGGCGCATCCAAAGGTTAAAAATGCAGCTGTGGTTGCCATGCCGGATCCAATTATGGGAGAAAAAAGCTGCGCCTACGTTATCTTAAAAGCAAATGAAAGCTTGAACTTGGCTGAATTAAATGAGTTTTTATTGGAGCAAAAAATCGCCAAATTCAAACTGCCAGAGCGCTTGGAAATTGTCGGTAGTTTTCCAATGACCAATATCGGTAAAGTTTCCAAAAAGGATTTACGTGAGGATATAGCGAAAAAGCTAAAAAATGAAGCCCAATCTCGATAACTCCGCTGCCAAGCTTGCCCGGTTACCAGGCCGCTTCCGTCATTACCTAACGAACCTTTCGCCAGCGCTGGCTGGTCCGCCACAGTGTGGCAAGGACCAGCCACAAATCAATTTTTTCATTAAAGAAATTGAAAAGTTAATTGTCTCAGTTTTGTTGATAAGTTAACACATCTTTACTTCCAGTGATACCGTAGTTAAAAAGAACCTGGCGGGTCGTCTCAAAATACCCCTGTAAGCATTCGTTCTTGGTGATGTACAGACCCATGATTTTGCCTGTAGCATCGTCTATGGCCCCATGTAGGGCGTATTTCTTTCGGTCCCCGAACCACTCCAAAAGCTCCTGAAAATGCTGCGTTTCTATACTTATCGGACATCTTAAGATCTACAATTCTTTTTTTCAAACTATCCGTAGTGCAGGACGGCGACCTTGGTTCTTGTGAATTAATGCAGCGGGTCCGTTTTCCTTCACTCCTTTTCTCAATCGAATTACCTGACGATTACTCAGGTTTAAGGCCGTTGCTGCGTCCTTTACGGAAATAGTGCCTTCTAGACTCTTTTGAATCACAACATACCGATTAATCTGTTTCTGTGACATTAGCACCTTACCTTCCATAGTGACATTTTAACCAGATAATTAACAAGGTGACATTAT
>JGI24712J26585_10002679_pt1 | contig 14379 bp, 13 predicted proteins | sample BioPla3DNA2_FD_26585 | JGI IMG/M metagenome (IMG submission 26585) | reverse complement strand
AGATTTATATTTAAATAACAATGAGTTATTAACTATATATTTCATGAATACAAGGTTAAGAAAACAATTTAAGGTATCTAGCAATATTATTCATATAATTGAATCTATAGATGGAGAAACGACTATAGGAAATATACATAAAAAATTAGAAAAGTATATTGCTAATGAGGTAGACATAGAAATTGTTATTTCAATAATAGAGAAATTACAAAATTTGAATGTATTAGTTGAATGTAAAAATCAAGAAGAAGATTTAGAATTGATAAAAAGGTATGATAGACAAATAAATTTCTTTGGAGATTTTATAAATGGTACAACTGAGAGTATAAATGCACAAAGGAAATTAAAAGAATCTATAATATTAATTTTTGGATGTGGTGCTATTGGTGGAGATATAGCAATTCATTTGGCAATGTGTGGAGTAGAAAATTTTATTTTATATGACTATGATGTTGTTGAGGAAACAGATATTGCAAGACATATGTATTATAAAAGAGAATATATAGGTATGAGTAAAGTTGATGCATTATCTGATTATTTAATTAAAATAAATAAAAATATAAAAGTAGAAAAGATTGATGAGATACTTACTCCTAATAAAAATATTACTAATCTAATTGACAAGGCAACATTTATTGTGAATACAGCAGATGAACCATATATAGGATATACTTCTATGAAAATATCAAGATATTGTACAGAAAACAGGAAGGCACACTTTATAGGTGGAGGATTTGATGCACATCTAGGAAGTTCAGGTGAGTTAATTATACCAGGGATAACACCTTGTGTAGATTGTTATGCAAAACACTTTAAGGAAGTATTGGAAGGATGGAAACCAAAGGCACATCCAGTATCAGAGAGACATTTAGAAATTGGAGGAATGTCAAGTTTATCATTATTTTCAGCAAGTTATGCTGCTATAGAAATAATAAAATATATATGTGGACTTATAAATCCAAAAGAGTATAAGAATACGCGTGGAGAGTTTTTATTTAGCACAATGGATATAACTTATTTAAATGTTATAAGGGATAAAGAGTGTAAAGTTTGCGGGGAGATTGATTATGAATAAACCAAAATTAAGAGCATCAGTTTCAGTTGTTAGTTTAAAAAATGATATTATAGAATTCTTTTTAACCAATACTAGACAACAGGTTAGAATAAAAATGACAAGTGAAAAAATATTAGATTTAATATTAACATTAGATGGAAGCCTTACAGTTGATGAGATAGTAGAAAAATATAATATAGATAAAGAAACTAGTGAATATTTAATTCAATTTTTAATGTATTTACAAAGCAAAGGTATTATAAAAGATGAATGTGATGATTTAATTATGAAAAACATTAAATATAGGAGAGTAATCAATTTTTTAGAAGATTATTCAACAGGAAAAGATGATATTTTAACTATGTGGAATTCAATAAGAAATTCCCATGTTGTAATTATAGGATTAGGTGCAGTAGGGTCATGGGTTAGTGCATTGCTTGTGCAAAGTGGGGTTAAAAAGTTAACATTAATAGATAACGATACAGTTGATATTACTAATTTACATAGGCAATTTGCATTTAAAGAAGATGATATAGGAAAATTAAAAACTGATGTAATAGAAACTCGTTTAACAGAATTTAATAATGATGTAATTGTAAGGAAAATAAACAAGTTTTTAAATAAAACATTATTAGAGGAAGAAATTAATGATGAAGTTAGTCTAATAATAAATTGTGCAGATAAACCTAATGTTGATACTACATCTTTATGGGTTGGTGAGTATTGTATGAAAAAAAATATTCCTCACATAATTGGAGGGGGATACAATTTACATTTATCTTTAATAGGACAAACTATACTTCCTTTTAAAAGTGCGTGTGTTAAATGTTTTGAAAGTGAGTTACAAAAGGTTAATAATATAGATACAGAAACATTAAGAAAATTAAATATAAAGAATAGAAAAATAGGAAGTTTTGGACCAATGTGTTCTATTATTGCTAGTATGATAGTGATGGAATCTATAAAAGTATTGAGTAATAAAATTATACCGTCTAATTTAAATAGAAGAGGTGAATTTAATATATATAGTATGGATATTAAATATCATAATGTTAGAAAGAATAGTAAATGTGAATGGTGTGGAGAGAATGGGATTTATGGAGGGAGTATAGATGAGAGCAATAGAGATAATAGGTGCTAATGAAAATAATTTGAAAAATATAAATGTTAATATACCATTAAATAAAGTTACAGTAGTTACTGGAGTATCAGGATCAGGTAAATCGTCATTAGTATTTGATACGATATATGCAGAGAGTGAAAGAAGATTGTTAGAGAGTATATCTGTAAGTAGTAAAAATTCTGTAGATTTAAAAAAACCTAATGTCTATAAAGTTAATAATTTAATACCTGCAATTGCAATTTCTCAAAAGCAAACTAATAGGAATCCAAGATCAACAGTTGGAACTGTTACTGATATTGCACTATATATTAGAAGGTTATTTTCAAAAGTAGCCACTTTAAATACGGGAGAAATATGGATGGATAGTGACTTTTCATATAATAATCCCAAGGTATGGTGTGATTGTTGTAAAGGAACTGGGGAGGAATATATAATTGATGAAGAAAAAATTATTGATAAAAGCAAATCAATAAATGATGGAGCAATACCTTACTGGAATGAAACTAATTCTAATTATTATGATAAGTTGTTAGGCGAAGTTGCTAAACACTATGATATTAACCTAAATACTCCATTGGAGGAAATGCAAAAAGAAAAGTTAGAGTTTATATTACATGGTATTAGTGATATTAATTTTAATATAAGATATAAAAACTATAAGAATAAATATAGAACTAAATCAGTAAAATTTATAGGATTGTTTAGAGAAGTCGAAGAGAAGTTGAATGATATAGATACACCATCTACGTTTAAAAGCATACAAAAGTTTTTAACTAAAGAAAAATGTTCAATTTGTAACGGGGGAAGATTAAAACAAGAAATTTTAGATATTAAAATTTATGATAAAAATATAGCGTATATAAATAATATATCAGTTAGTGAACTAAAGAAGTGGCTAATAGCAAATAGTAGAACTGGAGATTTAACTGATAAAGTATTTAAGGAAATTACAGAAGAATTAATAAGAAGAATAGAAAATTTGGAAAAATTAAAATTAGGACATTTGACATTGGATAGAAGTGTGCCAACATTATCAGGAGGAGAGGCACAACGATTAAGATTAACTAATCAGTTAGCGGGAGGGTTGTCAGGTGTTTTATATGTATTAGATGAACCAACTATGGGATTACATGCCAATGATATAAAATGTATAAATGATATTATTAGTGAATTAAAGATGAGTGGTAATACTATTTTGATGGTAGAGCATAATGCTGAAATAATGATTAATGCAGATAAAATTATTGATATGGGACCAAAAGGTGGGATATATGGAGGAGAAATAATATTTAATGGAACTCCAACTGATATAATTAAAGATATTAATTCGGAAACAGGGATATATTTACAAAATTATAAAACAACTAAAAAATATAGTGATAATAGTAATTACGATAAATTTATAAGTGTAAAAGGTGCAACTTATAATAATGTAGTGGATCAAGATTTTAATATCCCACTAAATCAGTTAGTAGTAATAACAGGTGTGTCTGGAGCGGGGAAAAGTACTATTACTGAATATATTTTAGAGCCATCTTTGGGTAATAGAAAAAATGTTAATTGCAAGTCAATAGTTGGAATAAATAATATAAATAAAGTTATAAAAGTGGATCAATCGCCTATAGGAAGAAGTCCTAAATCTAATATAGCAACATATGCTGGATTATTTGATTTAATTAGGGATTTGTTTTCGAAAACAGAAGAGGCTAAAAAAGGTAAACTTACAAAATCAGATTTTAGTTTTAATGTAGATGGTGGTAGATGTGATAAGTGTAAAGGTGATGGTAATTTAAAAGTTGAAATGAATTTTATGCCTGATGTGTATATTGAATGTGATGAATGCAAAGGTAGACGATATAAAGAAAATATCCTTGAAGTTAAATATAATGAGAAGAATATAGACGATGTATTAAATATGACAGTTGTAGAAGGATATAACTTTTTTAAAAGTAGTAAAAAAATATCAGCAATATTACAATGTTTAATTGATGTAGGACTTGATTATGTAAAAATAGGACAATCTGCATTAACAATATCAGGCGGAGAGGCACAAAGGATAAAGTTAGCAAAGTATTTAAGTGATGAATCTACAAAGCGTATTTTATATATATTAGATGAACCATCAGTAGGATTACATTATAGTGATACTAAAAAATTAATTGTATTGTTAAAGAAAATAGTTCAAAGAGGAAATAGCGTTGTTGTTGTTGAACATAACTTAGATATTATAAAGGAATCAGATTATATTATTGATATGGGAGAGGTAGGTGGACCATTAGGTGGCAAAATTGTTGATGTAGGTACACCACTAGAAATTAAAACTAATGGCAAAGCATCAGTCGCTAAAATGTTATAATAAGAATTAAGTGAATAGATATAATAGTAATAAAATTGAAGTTTGATTTATCTCAAAGATTATGTGAAGATGAATTAATGGGACACTTATATTTGAAGATAATAATATAAATTTAATATACACAAAAATTATAATATTAAAATAATTAGGATAAGTTAATAAAAACTTATTTCTAAGACCATAACTCTTATCTCTAATATGTACCCACCAAAAAAAGATTAACCAAGAAAAACAAAGATTGAACAGAAGTAAGAAAAGAAGAAGTAAAATATAAGAAAGAAGAGCAGAAAGGTATTGAAATTCAAGGCTTGAAGGCATATTGAACAGTACCAGCCTGTTCTTTTTTTATTGAATTTTATTGAAGATAATTGAATCAAAAACCTTATTTTATTATCCAATCTTTATTTTATAAATTGAATCAGATTGAATCCCCGAACCTCGCTCTATGCGAGCGTTTCATCAACTTTTCCTCAGGGTTCAAGGTTGTTCAGTCTTTTTTTGACGTGTACAAAAGTGTATGTCAAAACTAAAACAGCTAAAAGAAGAACTATAAGAATATAAGGTCTTATAGTTCTTCTTTTTTCCTATGAAATATAAAAGACTTTTAAATAAATGATATAATTATGGTTACAAAAATATATTATGTTATTAATTAAGAGGTAAATATGAAATTAAGCTTTCAATATGAAACAAAAAATATAGAGTTTGAAGTTATTTATAGGGTAAGAAAAACATTAAGCATTAAGGTGGAGTTAGATGGAAAAGTGACTGTTATTGCTCCAGCTTTATTAAAAGAGGAGGAAGTTCTAGAAATAGTTAAAAAAAAGGCAAAGTGGATATTAGAAAAGCAAGGTGAAGTCAGCATTATTAATAAAAATAAGATAAAAAGAGAAGCTGTTAATGGAGAATATTATCTTTATCTTGGAAGAGAATATAAATTATTTCTAGATATAAATAATACTTATAAGAAAATAGAAGTTAATCTTCTTGAAGGAAGATTAATAGTAAAAACCTATACTAGGGATGCAAAAACAATAAAGCTCGCCCTTGAGAAGTTTTATAGGGAAAGGACCTTAATAAAGGTTAGGGAAAGAGTAAGTCATTATCAGAAATATTTTGAAGTTAAACCTAGAAATATAAAGTCAAAGGAACAAAAGAAAAGATGGGGAAGCTGTACNTATAATAATGACCTATTATTTAATTGGAGAATTTCTATGGCTCCCTTACATGTACTAGACTATATAGTAGTTCATGAAATGAGTCATATGATTCATAAGGACCATTCAAGGAATTTTTGGAATAAGGTAGGGAGTATTCTTCCAGATTATAAGATAAGGCATGATTGGCTTAAAAGGAATGGAGTAACCCTTAATATTTAATTATGTATAACTTTTTTAATATGAAACTGAATTATTACTGGCAATATTGGAATAATAAAGATATGAGTGTTAAGAAAGGATGTGTATTAATAATGGCATTAAACAATGCAATGACTGCAGATTTTTTAAGATCAGCTTATGGTGGAGAAAGTATGGCTCATATGAGATATACAATTTGGGCAGATTCAGCAGAAAAGGATGGTTATCCAAACATAGGAAGGCTTTTTAGGGGAATAGCATATGCAGAATGGGTTCATGCTAAAAACCATTTTAATGTATTGGAAAATCAAGTAGGAGATGCTTCTGTTACTGCTGGAGCTGTATTTGGTCATACTAATATTGTTGAAAATCTTCAAGGCGCTATTGATGGAGAATTACATGAAATTGAGCAAATGTATCCAGTATATTTAGAAACAGCAAAATTCCAAGAAGAAAATGATGCTAAAAGATCTTTCCACTATGCCTTAGAAGCAGAAAAGATACATGCAAAACTATTCAAGGAGGCTCAAGATAAGGCTAAGGAAGGTAAGGATATTGGAGATGATACTATTTATATTTGTCCAATTTGTGGCTTTACTGAAATTGGAGCTAATGTAGATAAATGTCCAGTATGTGGCGTTAAAAGAGATATGTTTAAGGAATTCTAATTGTGAAATAATAAACTTAATAGTTTTCTGTGATTAAAATCACATAAACTTACCCATGGTTTCCTTATAATATAATTAAGTTAATAATAGGAAAGTTAGGGAGTTGTAGAAATGAATATAAGTAATTTAGAAAGACAACATACAGAAATAAAAGAACTATTTGAAAAAATAGATAAACATATAAAATCAAGTGATTTAATGGATAATATAGATTCTATGGTATGGGATATTAATACCCTTGCTGGAAAATTAAATATTCATATGAGAACAGAGGATAGATTCCTATATCCAGAGCTTATAAATAGTAATAATGATAAATTGAAGAAAATGGCTACTGAATATAGTGATGAAATGGGAAATATCCATAGTGTATTTACAGAATATAAAAATAAGTTTAACACAAGAAATAAGATTTTGAGTAATAAAGAAGAATTTATAAAAGAAAGTAAAAGAGTTCTAGCTTTATTAGTAAATAGAATAGAAAAAGAAGATTTAAAGCTTTATCCTGAAATAAAAACACTTTAGGCAGTATGTGCCTAAAGTGTTTTTAGCATGTTTTTTAATATTGTAGTAGAGTTTCTAATAGCTATTGGAAGGAATTTTTCATAATCCATATGAGCTCCGTTATTAGCGTTGTCTGATATTGATCTTATAACAACACATGGAATATTATTTAAATAACAAACGTGAGCTATGCTTGCACCCTCCATTTCACAAGATATTGCATTAAAGGTTTCAGACAACCATTTTATTTTATCAATATCTGCTATAAATTGATCTCCGGATACTATTCTTCCTGAAAAGGTATTTATTTCTTTAATTTCACCAGAAGCATCAAGGGCAGCCTTAACTAGTTTTTCATCACATTTAAAGGAGAAGGTATCTAATCTTGGTATTTGTCCAACTGGATCACCAAAAGCTGAAGTATCCATATCGTGTTCAACTAGGTCAGTTCCAATAACAACATCTCCAGGATAAATATCCTTACCTATTCCCCCAGCAACTCCTACATTAATAATAGAAGAAACATTGTATTCAGATATTAAAATTTGAGTACATATTGCAGCGTTAACCTTACCAATTCCACAAACTACTGCTATTATATTTTTATTCCCTAAAGTTCCTTTATAAAAAGTCATATTAGCCTTTGTTGTTTTTTCGTCAATATTCATTTCTTTAAGAAGAAGTTCTAATTCTTCATTCATAGCACTTATAATTCCAAAAGTCATTACTTGACCTCCTTAAAATAATTTCAATTAAGTTAATTCTTAATTATATTAACATATAAAGGTCACCATTTAAACAAATAAAGACTTAAAAGTACTTTTTATTTCTTGGGAAATAATAATCATTGTGTATGAACAAATTATGTTTTAAAATAAGATATAATGTTTAATAAAAAGGAGAGATAATTAATGCTACAACATTCATTCTCTAGAACTGAATTACTAATAGGAACAGATGGACTAGAAAAATTAAGAAATTCAAAAGTTATGGTATTTGGCATTGGCGGGGTAGGAAGCTTTGTTGTTGAAGCTTTAGTTAGATCAGGAGTTGGAACAATAATTTTAATTGATGACGATACAGTTTGNTTAACTAATTTAAATAGACAAGTTCATGCTACATATAAAACTATAGGAAAAGATAAAGTAGAGGTTATGAAGGAAAGAATACACTCTATAAATAGAAAATGTAATGTTATAACTCATCAAATTTTTGTTACACCTGAAAATTTAAAGGAATTAATTCCAGAAGATGTTGATTATGTGGTAGATGCTATTGATACAGTTTCAGCTAAAATAGCTTTAGCAGAACATTGTTACGAAAATGATATAAATATAATTGCATGTATGGGGACTGGTAATAAGCTAGATCCTACACAATTTAAGATAACAGATATATTTAAAACTAAGGTTTGCCCTTTATCTAAAGTTATGAGACATGAACTTAGAAAAAGAGGGGTGAAAAAGCTTAAGGTTCTATATTCAGAAGAAAAACCAATAAAGCCAAAAGATGANGATGTAGTTACTTGCAAAACTGGTTGTGTTTGTACAGGTGGAACTAAAAAATGTACCATTAGAAGACAAATACCAGGAAGTATTTCTTTCGTTCCTCCAGTAGCAGGAATGATTATTGGTGGAGAAGTTATAAGAGACATACTAGAAATTAAAAGATAATATAAGGACAAGTAACAGAATCTTAAATTTTACATAGAAGGGGTGCCTCAGGCACCCCTTCTATTGTTATATAATGTAGTTTTCAGTTCGCTAAAAATTAATCTTAAAAATCCCGTGGACTTTTTATAGTTTAATATGGCAGTAGCCATTAGGATTTTTCTTCAAATATTTTTGATGATATTCTTCGGCCTTATAATAATTAACAAGAGGCTTAACTTCAGTTACAATTCTTTTTTCGTATTTTTTCTGCTCTTCCTCTTTGCTTTTTAGTATAATGTCTAAATCATCCTCATCCAAGTAATATCCCTGTTCTATATTGACTTCCAACATCATTTCCCTGTCTGTTTAATACAGTTGGATCTATAATTGACCAATATTCTTCAAGAATTTTCTCAAGGGAAACCTTATTTTCATCATAACTTACTAAACAGGTCTCAGCAAAATATGTATTGTTATTACAAACTTCTTCGTAAGTGGGATCCTTTGTTCTTCCATTAGAATAGCCTACTTCTGTTTCTATAACACCAGGAATTCTTGATAAAAATTCTTCAACTCCCCAAAAACAGCCACCGGCTAAAACTATCTTTTTCATTTGATCATCTCCTTTAAATGTGTATATAAAATGATTTAAATATATTATACTTTTAAAATTTATTAAGTAAATGTTTATTTAAAATATATNTTTATTTCNACTTCTTCTTTTATTAAACTTGATAATAATTCTTCAATTGATATCTTGCTTTTATTCAATGCTTCTTCATATATTTCATCCCTTTTAAGCTTTTCTTCAAAGTTAGTAAGAACTTCATTTTGAAGGGAATTAAATTCCTCTGTAGATAACTTAACCTCTCCAAATCTAAGAAAACCATTTTGGGATTCTTCAAATATAGTTTTATCTTCATTAATTGAAATATTATATATATCTGGTTTTGGAACAGTTATAGATAAAGTTTTTTCTTCTGGATTTATTGTAATATCTTCTTCGCCTATTTTAGATAAATCTATATGATAGGAACAATCAGCAAAAAATTTTATTCTCTTATATTTTTTAAGAAAATCCAAATCTCCAAGGCTTTTATCTATTATTGCCATTTGAGAAAGTTCTAATTCCAAAGTTATCAATTTATTAACTCCATTTATTTTTTTTATTAAACTTTCTTCAGAAATATAAGTTATACTATTAAATGCAGGAGTATCTGCCCTATATTTTTTAAAGTTACTTTGTAAAAATGAATTTATTAAGATAAAAAGTAATAACATAGTAATAGTTAGAAAGATTAATTTTCTAAAAAATTTTTTTACTTTATGCAATTTCAACAATATAGTAAATCACCTCATAGAGTTTTTATTAATTATATGAAGGTTATTTTTAAATAATGTGTAATATTGTAATAGGGCATAAATTATATGTATAATAGTTTTATAATTATATTCTTAGGAGAAGAACATATGAATGATATAAAAACAGTGAATATAGACCTAGTTAAGGGAACTTTAAGGGATTATATTGTAAAGGATGCTAACAATATATTTATAGGCAGGTTTACAATAATAGAGTTTGATAAGGATAACAAAAAGTGTACAGTTAAATTTAAGTTTTATAGAGAAAATAAATATGATTTATTAAGAGAAACTATAGAAAGCATTTTAAAAGCCATATTTAAGGATAATGATATATATAAAGTTAATATATATGTAAATGAGAATATAAACTATAAAGCATTTCTAGATTTAGGATTTACTCTGGAAGGAATATTTACAGAAAATCTTTTTGTAAATGGAATATTTTTAGATGAATTAAGTTTTGGAATAACTAGAATTGAATATAATGATATAAATAGGAGATTTCTAATTGATTTAAAAGGAAAAAATATAAATGTAAGAAACTTCACACCAGATTCTGCTAAGGATTTATTAGATTATTATATAAGGAATGAAGAACATTTAAGTCCCTATGAACCTACAAGAGATAAAAATTTCTACACTTATGAAACTCAAAGGTCTATATTATTGGAAAGTTACAAACAATTGATGAATGGATCCTCTTATGATTTTGGAATTTATAAAGATGATTATTTAATAGGTAAAATAAAGCTATCAAATATAGTAAGTGGTGTTTTTAAAAGTGGAATTATAGGATATTCAATAGATAAGGATTTTCAGGGAAAGGGTTATATGAAGGAAGCAGTGATGCTTGTTTTAAAATATGCAAAGGAAGAATTAGACTTACACAGAATAGAGGCCTCTGTATTAGTTGATAATGATAGATCAAAAGGTGTCTTAATAGGGTGTGGTTTTAAGGAGATAGGCTTAAATGAAAAATACTTATTTATTAATGGAGCTTGGAGAGATCATTTAACATTTTATAAAATATTAGAGAGTAAATAATATTTACGCGGGGAAGGAAATATGAAGGAGATTTTTTTAAATAGTGATTCAAAAGTTATAAAATCTTTTAATAATAATATTGTGCTGGTAAAAGAAGATGAAAAGGAAAAAATATTATTTCAAAAGGGCATAGGCTTTGGTAAAAAACCTGGTGAAATAATAAAAAAGGGTACTGCAGTAGAAAAGATATTCATTATTGAAGGTGAAGATAATCAAAGAAATTTTAATGAAATAGTAAATAGAGTAGATAATGATTTAATAGTTATAGTGGAAGAAGTAATTGCAGAAATAGTAGATGAATTAGGGGAAGAACTTAGTGAAAATATTCATATAGGTTTAGTTGACCACCTATATTATGCAATAAAAAGGTTAAAAAATAAGGAAGAAATACAAAATCCATTTTTAGTAGAGATACAAACCTTATATCCTAGAGAATTTCAACTTTCTCAAAAAATTGCCGATAGAATAAGGAAAGAGTTACAAATAGATATACCTGAAGGAGAAAAGGGATTTATTACACTTCATATTCATTCAGCTAGAAATAATGGCCAATTATCAACTACCATTAAGTCAAGCTATTTAAGTAATGCCATAGTTCAGCATGTAGAAAAAAGATTAAAGGTAAAAATAAATAAAAAATCTTTAGATTATGCAAGATTTCTAACCCATATAAGATTTACTATTGAAAGAATTATGACAANTTCTCNAATAAGAAATGATTTAATAGATGTTATAAAGAAAAGATATAGAATATCATATAAAATAGCAACAGAANTAGGTAAAATAATTTGTAAGGTATTAGAAATAGATAATATTTCTGAAGATGAGGTAGCTTACTTGGCAATGCATATAGAAAGATTTAAAGTTTCAATAAGCAAATAAAAAATCAGCCTTAATTTAGGCTGATTTTTTTATGTTTTATTAAACTTCAAAGTTTATTACTTCTGTTTTACCAGCAACAACATCTCCGCTTTCAACAGGAGTTATTGATTTTGCTGCATCAACATTAGTTATTAAAACTGGAGTAGCTAAAGATAATCCTTTGCTCTTGATAAGTTCTGTATCAATTTTCATAATTGGTGTTCCAGCTTTAACTTTTGTTCCTTGTTCAGCTAATTGTTCAAAACCTTCTCCTTCAAGAGAAACAGTTTCTAATCCAATGTGAACTAGTAATTCTAATCCATTGTCTAATGTCATAGCAAAAGCATGTTTAGTTTTGAAAACTAAAGTAAGTTCTCCATCAGCTGGTGCCACAACAGTGTCTCCTTCTGCAACTATAGCCATTCCATCACCTGCTAGTTTTTCAGCAAAAACTGGATCTGGAACTTCTGATAAAGGAATAGCTTTACCAGAAACAGGAGCTAAAAGTGTATTAGGATTAGCTACAACTTCATTAGTTGTTTCAGATTCTGTTTTAAAAATTTTCTTTAAAAAACCAAACATAACACATCCTGAATATACTCAGGAATCCACATCCTTTCTAGTACAAATTTTTATAGTGCTAATTATAGTATTTATATTATAAAAAAATAAATACTATAATTGAAGTGATAACTTAAAAAACAAAAGGCACAAGTCCTAAAAAAGTTATTTAATGGACTCATGCCTGATTAAACAGTAACACGTCTATATTAAATTATTATATATAAANAATAATTTGTCAATAAATTANTGGAAAANTTATTTAAAATTTATATAAATATATAGCAATTTTGAGAAAAATAAAGATATACTCTCAAAAACTACCCAAAATAGCCTGAAATGGGTTTGAAAACCTTATCATAATGTGTTATTATTAAATCGTAAATTAAATATACGAATTTTGGCGTGTAATCAATACGGTTGAGCATGAGCCAAAAAGGAATTAATATATACCTAATTCCTTTTTGGCTTTTTTTATTGTTTATTTATGGAATTATATATAATATGCGTCAAAAATTGTATTGATAAAAAATAAGGAGGAATTATAGTATGATGAAGTATTTTCAAAGACTAGGAAAATCCTTAATGCTTCCAGTAGCAGCTTTACCTGTTGCAAGCATTTTAATGGGTATTGGATACTGGATTGACCATGATGGATGGGGGGCAAACAGTATTACCGCAGCATTTCTTTTAAAGGCTGGTGGAGCTTTAATTGACAACATGGGGCTTTTGTTTGCTATAGGTGTTGGCGTTGGTATGTCAGATGATAATGATGGAACAGCAGGACTTGCAGGTTTAGTTTCATGGCTTGTAATTACAACCTTATTAAGTACAGGTGCAGTTGCAATGTTTAAGGGAATTGAAGTAGAAGCAGTTGATGCAGCATTCTCAAAAACTGAAACTCAATTTATTGGTATTTTAGCAGGTTTAATTGGTGCATCCTGTTATAATAAATTTAAAAATACTAAATTACCAGATGCTTTAGGTTTCTTTAGTGGTAAGAGATCAGTTGCAATAATGACAGCTTTAGCATCATTATTTGCAGTATTAGTATTATTCTTTGTATGGCCTGTGGTTTATAATGCTTTAGTAGCATTTGGAAAGTCAATAATTTCTCTAGGTGCTATTGGATCAGGTATATATGCATTCTTTAATAGATTACTAATTCCAACTGGTTTACACCATGCATTAAACTCGGTATTCTGGTTTGATGTTGCAGGAATTAATGATATAGGTAACTTCTGGGGAGGTACAGGAGTTTTAGGACAAACAGGTATGTATATGACAGGATTCTTCCCAGTTATGATGTTCGGTTTACCAGGGGCAGCGTTAGCAATGTATCATACTGCAAANGATAATAGAAAGAAAGGTGTTTATGGTTTATTATTAGCAGCAGCTTTATCTTCATTCTTTACAGGAGTTACAGAACCATTAGAATTTGCATTTATGTTCTTAGCACCAGGGTTATATGTAGTACATGCTCTTTTAACAGGGGTATCAGCAGTTGTTACTACACTATTACCAGTAAGAGCTGGATTTAACTTTAGTGCAGGTTTTGTTGACTGGTTCTTAAGTTTTAAGGCTCCAATGGCATTAAATCCTTGGATGCTTATTCTGATTGGTTTGGTATTCTTTGCTCTTTACTATATTATATTTAGAATTATAATTGTTAAATTTAATCTTGCTACTCCAGGTAGGGAAGATGATGATGAATTTGAAGAAAATATATTTGTAAGTGGAGATATGAATGAATTAGCTATTAAATATATTGATGCATTAGGTGGATATGACAATATTGTATCTGTAGATAACTGTGTAACTAGATTAAGATTA
>JGI24712J26585_10002677_pt1 | contig 14385 bp, 13 predicted proteins | sample BioPla3DNA2_FD_26585 | JGI IMG/M metagenome (IMG submission 26585) | reverse complement strand
ATATTCTCATTAATTTTCTAATGTACTATATTATTATTTATATATAATATTATAAAAAAATATAATTAAGAATTATAATATAAAAGAAAATACTTGATTTTTATTAAAAAAAATGTTATTATATGTAGGTTAATTAATTATGAGGAGGTGCACAAGTTGGCAAATTCAAAAACAGCAATAAAAAGAGTAAGAGTACACGAAAGAAACCGTATTAGAACTCAAGCATTAAAAAGCAGATTAAAAACTATGGTTAAAAAATTTGATATAGCTCTTGAATCTAGCGATGTTGAAGCTACAAAAGCTTCTCTAAGTATTGCTTATAAAGAACTTGACAAAGCAGTTACTAAAGGTATCATTAAGAAAAATACTGCGTCAAGAAAAAAATCAAGACTAGCTACTAAATTTAATAATATGCAAAATGCATAGTTCTCTATAAAATAAAGATGGCGATTACATTTCCTGTATTCACCATCTTTATTTTTTTAAGCTTCCCATTTATTTATTAGTATTTCTATTGATTCTCTATCACTTGTTATCCCACTTTTTAGATTAGCTTCTGCAACTAAAGTGTAATTTAAATTGTTTATTAAGTTTTCTATTTTTAGAAAATTTACATTTTCTTGTTTTTTAAATAATGCATATGGATGATATATCTCTTTAAAGTAATCTTTTATTTTAGGATGAATATTTCTCTGAAAATCATTATAATTCATTGTGTATCTTATACCGTAGTTTTTTTCATACAATTTCAGTTTAATATAAACTCTTAATGCATTTGCAACAGAATATATAAAAAGCATCCATGTTTTCTTCTCTTTTAAATACTCAATAATCTCAATTTTAGAGTTCTTTTTTCCAAAGATTAAATTTTCTACATAATCATAAACTTGATATTCAAAAGAAATAGAGATTATTTTCATTGCTTCTTCCATATTAAATTCAATGTCATAAAAATATAAACTTAACTTTTCCATTTCTGAAATTAAAGAATATATATCATAATTTTTCATCTCATATATTTTCTCAGCTTCTTTTTCTGTACAATTAATATTCTCCATAATATATTTTTTTACTCTTGTATTTTTTTTATCATTTTCTATCTCAATTACTTTATCATTATCAAATAATTTTACAATTTTATTATCAATAGCTTTTTTATCATTTACAAGATAATCAATTATAATCTCTTTATTAGATAGATTAAATTTTTTCAATTCAGTAAAAAATTTAAGACCCTGTTTTATAGTTTCAGCACGTTTTAAAATTAGTAACTGTTTTCCTCCAAATATTGAATTAAAAGAAACAGAATTCATAAAATCCTGTTCCTCACCATTATTTGCATCAAAATATTGTACTTTAATATTTGGATTTTTCTTTATAATCGAATTAATATTTTTCTGTAAATCAATCTCTTTTTCTATACTTCCATAGATAAAATAAATCAACCTAATACCTCTTTCCATACATATTCTGGTTCCATCCCTAAATATATATTAAAATCACCATATTTTTTTATCTCATTTACAATTGATTTGTATAAACTTATTCGAATCGGTTTAAAATATCTCTCTTTCCCATCAATTCCTATTACCATTTCACTATAAAATAGATCTGTTTTAATATCATTTAACACTTTTTCTTTTAAACTTTTTTTATAACGTAAACTTCCTATACCAATATCTTTAATTTTATTTAAATTGATATTTTTAAAAATATAATTTATCATCTCTTTATAATTATTATGTTCTACATCATTTGGATCATATATCATTGGGTCAAATCGTAATCCAATATAATAACCTTTCTCTTGTAATTCTTTCACTGCTTCTACACGTTTTTTAAATATTGCAGTATTATTTTCATATTTATTTATTATAGATTCAGGATTAAAACTAAAAGCAATTACAACATTTTTTGAAGGTTCCTCCCTTAGAAGATTATTAATATTTGTACTTTTTGTCCTAATCTCCAATATTAGATCTTCTCTATTTTTAAAGTAATGAATTAAATCTTTCGTAGTATAAGTTATATAATCATATGCAAGTGTATCATTTACAATCCCTGCACTAATCATTGTACCAGACTTTTTAAAAGCATCTAATTCCCTATACATATCCTCTGTATTTACATAATAATGGTATGCTCCATTATCATAATAATCACGCAAATAGCAATATGTACAATTATACGGACAATTCTTTTCATAACTAAGATAATATTCCTCTTTAATCCCTAAAAAATTTTTATCTAAATAATATTTTTTTAAAAAATTGCCTTTTTTTAAACCAAAAAATAGATTTCTTTTTTGTTCCTTATACCCTATTTTTTTAGAACAAATGATATCTCTATATTCTTCTTCATTTTCAACAATTTTATAATTGGTGCATCCATGGCTATTTATCCTATTTAGTATAAATTGCATTTTTGGATAAGAAAGAGCTTCCCTTTTAATATAAATATTTTCCAATTACAATCATCCTTTTTATTATTATTCGTCGTCCTCATCGTTGTCAACATCTATAAAGAAGTTACTATTTTCTTCCTCTTCTACAGCTTCAAATATTGGTTCTTCAGCTTGACTCCCTTTTAATAAATAGATCTCTTTTCTTTTAGGTGGTCCCTTTTTTTCCCAATTATGAGCAGCTCTTGTTGTAATTTTATATGATATCTCCTCATTTATATCTTTACCATTTTCATATCGTACACGTGGTGAAACTACTAATTCATATTCAGTCGCAGGCAATAAACTATGTGCTGGTATAAATTGTAATTGACTATCAACAGGAATATATATTACATGACCTTCCATCTTGTTTTTTCTATTATTATATAATAGTTGTACTGTTTTCTCATTTAAACTATTTTTTTCCAATTTTTTACTAAATTTAATTTTAATTGCATCATTATATTCTACATTTTCTTGATACGAAACTAAATTTGATTTTAATGATGTACAACCTATAAAACTTATTAAAACAAGTAAAAATATAATTTTTTTCATAACATATCTCTCCTTTTTTATTGTGGTTTTTTTATTGTGGTTTTTCTATTTTAAATTTTTCTTTAAATTTTTCCTTAAAAATATAAACAAAATATGTTTTTTTATTCATAATTAAAGGAAAAACATATGCTTTGTTATCTTTTGTAACAACCTGTATACCGGTAATAACTTTTTTCTTATAAAACATTATTTTTAATACAACATTATCTATATTATCTATATCGATTTCAGTTTTATTATAGATAATTTTACCGTTATCTAAATTAATTTCTATTTTATAAGTTAAAATATAATAAAACATTGCAAAAATTCCATAAATTCCTAAAATAATAAATAGTATCATAAAAATATATTTTTCATTATAAAAACTATCATATGCACCTTTTATGCCTATTGCAAATATTGATGAACCTAGAAATATCCAAAATAGTTTTTTTCTTAATGATAGACCAAATTTATTATTATTTTTTATATCTGTACTATATTCTAAAAGTCTATTTACAAAATCATCATAAAAATACATATAATCTCCCCTTACTTATTTTTATTAAGTTTAATATGAGTTTTAATTACAATTTTTTCTTTTTCCAAAAATAATTCTTTTTTTACAACATCCATAGTAATCTTCTTTAATGAGCCATTTGGCGTTTTAAACTCATAATTATCTACTACATAATTTGGAAGTTCGTATTCAAATTCCGGTGTATATATTGAAGTTAAATCTATGAAATTGCCAGAATTATTCTCGGGAATAAGTTTATCCACTTTGAAAATTATTACATCGCCTGTTTCATTTAATGACACGTTTACCTCCCCTGTAACTGGAGATTCTATCATCTGTCCAAATATACTAACATTTATATTTCCTTTGAACAGGACATTTTCTGGTAAAATTTTTATATTCATATTCCTTATTTTCCAGTCTAATTTTTGTTTCCCACCTAATATTTTTATGTTATTTGTCCCATCTATCTCTTCTATTACATCTAATAAATTATTTATTAAATACTCATTTACCCCAATCTCTATTGATTCTGTATTTGAAAATAGATTTAACGACATTATTAAAAAAATAAAAATTATTTTTTTCATAGTTCACCTCCATAGTATAATTAAAATTTATTCATATTTCCAATAATCCCTTTTCTTTCTACAATTTTATATTGTTTTGTGCTTGATTTTTTCTCAGGTGTAAATTCCCCATTTTTTATATAATAAAGTGCTTCTTTTAACATTGGTTCTTCTTCATTTCCAAGTAAATAATTGATATTATCTGATACAGTTTTATCTGGTTCAATCCCAAAAAAATAATCTCCCTCTCTTAACCCATTTTTTACTTTAAAAGTTACAGGCCAAAATACAATACCTAGATTACTATTTTGATATCCGTTCATTCCCACAGGTTTACCATGTGTAGTTTCCCCTATCTGTATTACCTCAATAAATGGTTTTAATCCATTAATTACTGCTTCACTTGCTGATGCTGTTCCCGTTCCAGTTAAGATAAATACTCTATCTAAATTTAACGAATCCTCTTTTGTGTCAAAAATATAAACTTGATCCCCTTTTACTTTTTTAGAGTCAAACTCTAAAATCTGAAAAATCTGATTTTTAGTTTTTGATGAATTTATGTACGCTGATAACTCATTGGAAACACTTACATATCCACCACCATTATATCTTAAATCTAAGATGAAATCAGTTACTCCGCTCTCTTTAAATTTTTTAAATTCATTTTTTAATTCTGTTTTAGCTGGAGAGATAAAACTATCAAAAACAAGATAACCTATTCTTTTATCATCAATTTCAATAATTTTACTCATATATACTGAATTAAATTTCACAACTTTTTTTACTAAGTCAGCTACAATTTGAGTTTCCCCATATATTGTTCTTGAAGCCTCCACTTTTATTGTAGCACCAATTTCATCTGCACCAAATATTGTATCCCACTCTTTATTNTCCTCNATTTGAGCTATTGTTTTACCGTCAATAGAATGTATCACGCTTCCACGTTTTAACCCAATATTATCTGCTGGCGATCCTGGATATACATAACTAACATAAATTACAGAGTTATTCAAATCAATTCTCATACTAAATCCATATCCAAGATATTCCCCTTCATCAAAATACATATCATTATTTGTAATTGTATCATAATAAGACCATCTATCAATTAAGACACCGTTTTCTCTATATCTTAAATCCGATAATAATTCATCTGCATTTTTATATCCGTTTAAGTTTAGCTCCCCATCAATAGTTTCATCCCAGTAATAATAGTAATACATTACACTATATATAAATTCTTTTGAATCTAAATTTGGATCATCAAACTCATTTTTATTGCTCCCACATGATATAAGTAAAATAGATATTATAAGTAACATTAAATATCGCTTCAATTTAAACTCCCCCTATGCAAATTTATATATTAAAATAAAATAAAGTAAACTTTCGTAATAATTATGTACTACGAAAGTTAACATTTAAAAATATTTATATCCTTTTAATCTATTTTTTTCTTCAGAAATTCCCAGTCCTATAAAGTTATTATTGTAATAAACTCTTAAAAGTTCACTACCTTTTAAATCCAAATTTTCTATATACTGTGAGTTTCCATTTAAAAATAGCTTATACTCTTTTTCACTATATAAATTTAGCTCTTTATATTTAAATGTCTCCTCTACAGTTTTTATATAGCTATAATCATTATTTTCTGTCATATTCTCTACATCTTCCAAACTATAGCTTGTATTGGTATTATATTCACCTACAGCTAATCTCTGTAGAGAAGTCATATGTGCATAGGTACCTAGTTTTTCTCCAATATCATTAACTAAACTACGGATATATGTCCCTTTTGATACTTTAGTTTCAAAAATAACTATATTATCTTTAATCTCAATATTATTAATATATTCTATATCTATTTTTCTGGATTTTCTCTCTACAACTATATTTTCCCTTGCAAGTTCATATAGTTTTTTCCCGTTAATTTTAATAGCAGAATACATTGGAGGTACTTGTTCACTTACACCAATAAATGTTTTAATAACATTCTCTATTTCATAATTTTCTGGTACTGGTTTATCTGATTCATTAATAATTTTACCTTCTGAATCATATGTATCTGTGGAACTTCCCAGTAACATTTCTGCTTTATATATCTTATCTTGTGCTTCAATATCAGAGACTAAACGAGTTGCACGCCCTACACATACAACCAAAATTCCTGTAGCTAATGGATCTAATGTCCCTGTATGACCAATCCTTTTTATCTTTAAAATTTTTCTAAGTTTTCTTATTACGTCAAAAGATGTAATCCCTTTTGGTTTATATATATTAATTATCCCATCCATAAGGCATCTTATTTCTGTGTATATCTATAGATAAATAATCCAGATAGTATTTTTGGTGCAAAGAACGTTGATTTTTCTGGCATAACAATATTTGAATCTTTTAAACCTGCATCTGCTACAGCCATTAATTCATCTATATATACAGGATGTAATGCAATAGCTATATCATATTTACCACTATCTACACATTCCATCATTTTATCTAGTTCATCACCTGAATAATAGTCAAAATGCTTCTCATCCATAATCATATCATGTGTTAACCCTAATACTGGATACACTTCTTTCTCTAATATAGAACAATCTAATGTTCCTACAACATCAGTTGGTACATTTTTTGCATCTAATGTATATGCCCCATCTTTTGAGTATATTGAAAATTGATGTTTTTTAGGCATCTCAAATTTGTCAACTTTTACTAGATTTAGTTCTGATTTAATTTCAGAGAATTTTTTTGTACCATTAATGACTCTATTATAAGCAAGTATTTCAGCATCTTCACAAATATATGTTAAAAAATGTGTCTGATTATTAAGTAAAGATGTATGATATCTATGGTGTCCATCTGCAATATAAAGAGGGTTTAATTCAAGAGCTTTTTTTAACTCTTGCCCACTAGGACTACTTTCTGACACTCTAAATACTCTATTATATATACCATGTAATTCAGATGTATTTTTTAAATCAGTTGTAAAATCGTATAACGGAGTCACAGTTTTTTTTATTTCGTCCATTATTTTTGATATTGGTGATTTTGTAAGTAAGAAGACTGGACCGAAAGAGTGATCTGTTTTTAAACTTAACTCTAATCTACCTTTTACTTTTTCATCGAAAACTTTCTCATGTCTAATAATTTCACCTTTTGCATATTCACTTACACTTGCAGCGACAAAAACCCCTGTTCTTTGTTTACCATTAAAATTTTGCTCGTAAACATAGAAAGCTGGTTCATTATCAAGTATTATTTTCCCATTTGCAATTAGACTATCCATAGCTTCTTTCGGTGTTGGACCTAAAGTAATATGAAATAATGAATTATCATTTGATTTTAAAACATTTTCTAAAGGTGTCCCTGGTTTAATAACATCATAAGGTGGTGCTGTAACTTCACCTACTGCTTCTACTGTTGGTCTGTAACCTACTAAACCTTTAATTTCCATAAACTAAAACCTCCATTTTATTATTATTTTGATTATTTCTATTTTTTTAATTGGATTAAATACACTAAAATACTGTTATTTTAATTTTTTTCTATTATTTTATCCTTTATTTTTAATATTTTTACATAACTAATAGTTTGATTCTCATATTTACATAATATAGGGAAAATTTTTACCCCTTTATCTAGTGCTTCATAGAATGTATTATAAAAGTTAATATCTGTCTCATAATTAGGTGAAAAATACTCTGCATTGGTAAGTACATTTATATATACCATCCCATCTTCACCTTGCTCTACAATATCTATTAATTCAAGTAGATGTCTACGCCCTCTTTCAGTCGGTGCATCTGGGAAATATGCTGTGTCACCTATACTAAGAGTACACCCCTTTGTCTCTAACCAGATCTGTTTTCCATCTTTTTGTATTAAAAAGTCTAATCTACTTTTATTATATTTTACCTCTGCTCTATACGAATCAATTTTTCCTATTGGATTAATATTTGAATTTTCCAAAATAGCTTCATTAATTTTTCTGTGAAATGCAGAATTTATAAGTACTATCTCATCTTGTTTTTTCGCTGCAATCATATCATATTTTGTCTTTCTATCAGGATTACTTGCTTTACGAATATATACAATATTCCCTTCGTATAATAACTCCTTTAGACGTCCTGGATCGTGTACATGTACAAGTTCCACTTCCCCATTAATTAATACCTCTCCAACATATCTATTTATTCTATTAATAAATTTTCCTTCATAATCGTATTTTATCTCGATTAATTTAGTCATTTTAAATACACCTTCTTATTATAATTATAAATTATATCATATCCTTTATATATTTACAAGTATTTTTAAACTAGTATTGTAGCACCTTTCACACCGGAAATTGCAGGCAAAACCTCTATTTTAGCAGGTAGTCTCATTTTTAATTCATCAACGTGACTTATTAATCCAATAATAATTTCCTCTTTAGATAGATTTTCCAAAGAAAAAATTACTTTATCTAGAAGTTCTGAATCTAAAGTACCAAACCCTTCATCTAAGAAAAAAAACTCTAATTTAACCTTTCCTCTTAGTTGCACATGTTTTGATAAAGCAAGTGCAAGTGATAAAGATGCTAGAAATGTTTCCCCACCAGAAAGTGTTTTTACCTCACGACATACTCCACCATTATAATTATCTTTTATCAAAAATTCCCCAATTTTATCAAGTACAAGTCCATATCTACCATTTGTCATTTTTATTAATCTCTCTGACGCTTCATATGATATCTCTCTTAATTTGCTAATTGCTAAAAATTCAACAAATTTATTTCCACTAAATAATTTTGAAAGTTCATCAATTACATCAAATTTTTTCTTTAATTTATTGTACTCTTTAATATTTTCCTCTTTATCATTTAATTTTTTATCCATCTCTTGTTTTTGAAATGTTATTCTTTCAACATCTTTTAATATTATCTCGTAATCTGAATCAATATTTTTTTTATTTATATTTAGTTTCTCCCATTCTTCAATAGATACTGTTTTTCCATTTAGTTTTTTTGTTAAATTTTCAATTATAGCACTATTTTTTGCTCTATTCTCGTTATATATTTTTAATTCATTAATTATTTTTTCAATTTCATTCTCTGTTTTATAGTATTTTTTAGCGTAATCAATATTTTCTATTTTTGATTCTAATAAAATTTTATCAATTAATTTAGAATTATTTTCTATCTCCTTTTCCAATTGAGTTATCTCTGTAGACAGTTTAAATATCTCCATCTCATATTTATTATATAAATCATTTTCTTTTTTTAGTGAATTATTATAATTATCAATATCTAATCTTAATTTTCTATTCTCTTTATCTATATTTTCCATTAAAATAACATTATCGTTCATTATCTTAGTATCTTCTTTTATTTTATCTTTATTAACCTTGTATTTTTTATCAATTAAAGTAACATATCCTTCATCTAGTTTTTTTATCTCCATTATTAAAATATCCATAGCTTCTATTGAACTACTTATTATATTTTTTTTCTCCTCAATTTGTGTTGTTAATTTCACAATTTCCCCAGAGATCTCTTTCTCTTTTTTTATATGTTCTTCAACTAATTTCTCTGTTTTCGAAATATTATTTTCATTTTCTGTATTTAATTTATCCAGTTCATCTATCTCTTTATTTAAAATTTCTAAATATTTTTTCAAATTTATACTTGTTTCTTTACCTCTTTTTTCTTTTAACTCTACTAATCTTATATTATTTTCATGATTATCTTTTTTACTAATATTCACACGTAAATTAGTTATCTTTGTGTCCAAATCTTTCTCAATCTCATAATAATTATCAAACGATTTTTTATCCAAATCAATTTCTATGTTTTTATCAATTTTATGTTCTAATGAACCACAGACTGGACATTTATCTCCTTTAGATAGATCCATTCTTAATTTACTAATTATATATTCCATCTCACGATCTTTTAGTTTATTAAGTTCATCTTCATATTTTTCAAGTTCTAATCTATACTTTTTACTATTCAAATCATTTTCATCTATTTTTTTCTCTAGTAAAATTATCTCTTCTTCAATTGATTCTAATTCACTAATTTTTGCCTCTAATTTTATTTTTTCTATATTTTTTAAATCAATTAACTTGTAATCGTGTTTTTTATATCTATTTAAATTTTCTATTTCGATTTTTATTTTTTCATCTAATTTTGTTTTTTCTATATTTTTATTATTAAGATCAATCGTAGACTTATCTATATTTATTGTTTCCGTTTGCACTATTTTTTTATTATTTTCTCCATTTTCATATATTATATTTATTTTAGTTAAATTATCATTCTTACTATTAATTTTCTTTAAATTAATATATTTTTCATCATTTTGTTTAAAATTATATTCTGATTTTTCTAATTCTAGATTAATATTATCTATCTCTTTTTTTATTCTATCTATTTCATTATTTAATTTCTCTTTTTTATTACTATTTTCCTTTATTTTCCCTTGAATATCATTATTTTCATTGTATAATTTTATTATTTCTGATGATTTTCTTGCTTTTTCAATATCTTCATCAATTGATTTATAGAATTTCTCTTGTGATATTAAAATATTTTCTTCATCCATATGCTTTTTTAACTCAATGTTTTGTCTATATATATTCTCTTTCTCTTTATACATTGATTCAAATAACTCTTTTTTTTCAATAAGTTCCTTTTTTTCGTTATTTTTTTCAGTAAGTAATTCTGATAAAAGTTTTAAATTTTCTTTAGAGACATTTTCCTCTATATCAATTTTAGTTTTAAACTCATCTATTTTACTTGAGATATCTCTTTTCCTATTGCCTATATTATCAATTATATTTTTACCATATTTTTCCAAATTAAATATTCTTTCTAACATATTTCTTCGATCTATCCCAGATAATTTTAGAAATTCACTAAATTTTCCTTGTGGAAGTACAACTGATCTTGTGAAATCCTCAAGATTTAATCCAATAATCTCATTTATTTTATTTCTAACATCTGTAATTTTATCATATATCTCATTATCATTTATAATCATCCTTACATCACGTTTAGAAAATTCGACTTTTGTTTCATTTAAATCAATCTCATCACTATTTTTTTTAGGTTTCTTTCGAACATACCATCTTTCTATTGAATAGGTATCTTCTGCCAATTTAAATATAAATTTCACATATATTTGATCCCAATTAATATTTAATAACTCCTCTATCCCCTGTGCATTTTTCATATCTAATCTAACTACATTCCCATACAATGCAAGTGTTATAGCATCTAGAATAGTTGATTTACCACTACCAGTTTTCCCGAAAATACCAAAAATACCATATTTTGTTAATTCATCAAAATTAATTGTAACTTTATTCTCAAAGCTATTTAATCCCTCTATCTCCAATTTTATTGGTTTCATCTAATTTTCCTCCAAACAATTTAAAAATTCATTTACAATTTGATCTACAGGGTATACATTATTTTTTTCATAATAAAATTCCTTAAATGCTTCTACAATTGATTTCTCATCATCAATTTTAAATTCCCCTTTATTAATCAAATCTCTTTTTTCTGCATTAATAATCGGTTCAATTACAATAATATTTTTATTAGATTTAATCTGATATAATTCACTTGTTTTTATTGGACGATCTGTATATATAGTTAGATAGATCCATTCACTAACATCAATTTTTTCCAACGATAATTTTATTGCATTTTCAATCCCAGTTAATATATATTTTTTTATAGGTTTTATATTCTCTAGCATTCTATCTTTTATTACTGTATTATCCCCATCTATATCTACAATTAATACTCTTTTATCATGTAAATTCTCTGTTAACCTATATTCAAGAGGTGATCCACTATAACAGATATTATTTTTATATTTAATACATTTATGTATATGCCCAAGTGCAACATAATTTGCAGCTGGAATATCCTTTAAATCCACAGCATATATCCCACCAAATTCAATATTTCTTTCACTTCCCTCAATTTCGCTATCTTTTACCCCATTTATAAATAGATGTGAAACAATTATATGATATGCATCTTTATCTTTATATTCTAAATTTTTATTTAAAATTTCACCAATAAATTCACTATATTTAGTTTGTCTATTCTCATCATCTATATTTTCAGATATTTTCATATTTAATGTTTTTTCACTAGCATATGGCAATACATTTAAAAATACTTTTTTCCCATTTAATTCTAACTGCACTGCACCTTCATATGATTTTGTAATTAAGAAATTCCCATATTTACCAATCTCCTTTTTTTCAAAAGGTTCCCCAAATAATAAGATTCCGTATTCATATGCAAGTGGATTACTTGCTGTTAATCTTCGTGGATTATCATGATTTCCTGCTATTACTATTATTGCACGTTTTCCATTATCACTTAATTTTTTCAAATATTCATAAAATAATCGTTCTGCATATGTTGGTGGATTTGGAATATCATATATATCACCAGCTATTATTATCATATCGACGTTTTCATCATTTGCAATATAGCATATCTCATCAAGAAATGCTTTTTGCTCGTCATCTCTATCATAACCTTCTAGTTTTTTTCCTAAATGCCAATCTGCAGTATGTAGTATTTTCATATTTCCTCCTTTTTTCTAATTTTCATCTTCATTTATAATAAAAATTTTGTTTTGACCTCTTATAACTTTATCACTGTTTTTCGTATAATCACTATAGAGTTATTATTATACCATATATTATATTTTTACTCTAGTACTCCCTATGAAAAAAGGACACCTATAGAATACCCCTTTTTTTTATTTTAAATGTATTTTTTTGAATCTATCAAAATTCTATTTATATTAGTTATTACTTCTTAAATTACTATAATCAGCACTTAAATATATTTTAAAATTTTCTTATTTTTTCTGCGGTAAGACGTTTTGGCAAAACTAAAAAAGAAAGCGATAAATTATTTTNCAGAAATATTTTAAAGCCTGTAAAAGTAATACAAAAAATTATTGATGACGTAATTATCGGTGAGATAAGGTATTTCCCCTTTTTCTCTGGAAAGGGTAGCTAATTTTATCACCGTTTTTTTATATTAACCTTTATATAATTTCGTTAAATTTTCTAACTACATTTTATTTATTTTATAATTTTTAATTTGACAATTCTGATTTTATGTATTATAATAGTAATATAGATCGTACCTTGATGACCCGCGTGGCTCAAGGTCTTTTTTTTTTAGGGGGATATTATGAGCAATAAGGAGTTTAAAACTTTAGAGGAACAAATAGAAATTTTANAAAATAGAAATCTTGTAATTTCGGATATAACACAAGTAAAAGAACTGTTAAAGAAAGAAAATTATTATAAAATAATAAATGGTTATAAAGATTTATTCCTACAAAAAAATTCAGATACAGAAATATATATAGAAAATACCAATTTTATGGAAGTTTATTCTTTATATTCTTTTGATAGAAAGTTAAGAAATTTATTTTTTGGTAAAATATTAATAATTGAAAATAATTTAAAATCTGCAATAGCATACGATTTTTCTAAATTATATGGACAAGAAAATTATTTAAAATTATCTAATTTTGAAAATGAAGCCACAAATAAAAAAAGAGATATAATTAAATTAATTGCAATAATTCAAGGAAATATTGCTAATCAAGTCAAAAAAAATGATTCTATTACTCATTATTTAGATAAATATGGATTTATTCCTTTATGGGTACTAGTAAATGTATTAACTTTTGGAACAATAAGTAAATTTTATTCTTTAATGAAGCAATCAGATAGAGTAAAAATATCTAAAATATTTAAATGTAAAGAAAATGAATTATTATCTTTTATAGAGTTTATAACATTATTTAGAAATATTTCTGCTCATGAAGAAAGAATGTATACATTTAAGTCAAAAAAATAATTGTAAATACAAATATTCATTCAAATTTAAAACTGAAAAAGAATAATGGAAATTATATTCATGGAAAAAATGATTTATTTGGCCTATTAATAGTATTAAAAATATTATTAGATAAAAATGACTTTGAAGACTTATTTACTAAATTAAAATTTGAAATAGATGAATTAAGTAAAAAATTAAATGTAATTACGATTGAAGATGTTTTTAAAAAAATGGGGTTTCCTTCAAATTGGGAAAAAATAATTAATTTGTAAAAATATCGCCGTGATTCTTCTTTAAATGAATATTTTTTAATGTCATCTTATTTATAACTTTATCACCGTTTTTCAAAGCCTCTCCTTTTAGGTTTGCTTTCAAGTATTATTTCATAATACTCTGTCGCCGATATTTTGCTTTGCAAAAATCGTAGGTGTCGGCAATT
>JGI24712J26585_10002674_pt1 | contig 14396 bp, 10 predicted proteins | sample BioPla3DNA2_FD_26585 | JGI IMG/M metagenome (IMG submission 26585) | reverse complement strand
AACACAAAGATGGACACAAATGTCAAGAACACAGACATGGACATGGACATAAATGCCAAGGAGAACACAAAGATGGTCATAAATGTGAAGGACAACACAAAGATGGACATAAATGTCAAGGTCACAGACATGGACATGGACACAAATGCCAAGGTCAAAACAAGGATGGACATAAGTGTGAAGGGAAAAATAAAGAAGGACACAAATGTCAAGGTGAACACAAAGATGGCAAAAAATGTGACGGAACTCAAAAAAGAGAAAGAGAAAGACAATCAAACTAAGTCAAAAAATAGTCTGATTTAACAGACAATTATACAACCATACAGAATCCAAATTGTTTTCATCAATTTGGATTCTTTTTTTATTTATTTTTTTGAACATTGATTTTTTTTAGTTAATTTTGCAGGTTCATTTAAAATAAAACATTTGAAAATAGGAAAAGAGGTATAAGTGAGAGAGATTGCCAGGTTAGGAATCGACATTGGATCAACAACAATTAAATATGTAGTAACCGACAGCACCTTCAAGGCGCTGTTGTCAGGCTACGAACGTCATAACACTAAAGTAACAGACACTCTAGTTGATCTGTTAATGGAAATCAATCAACATTTCCCTGACACCCTTTTCCATGTCGCATTCACCGGTTCTGCCGGAATGGGTATCGCGGAAGCTACCGAAATGCAGTTTACTCAGGAAGTGATTGCGGCTTCCCGTTGGGGAGAAAAACTGTATCCCAATCTGCGTTCTATTTTTGACATCGGAGGAGAAGATGCCAAATTAGTGCTGATTGATGAGCAAAAGAGGCTGGATATCCGCATGAATGGAAACTGTGCCGGAGGAACCGGCGCATATATCGATCAAATGGCGACCCTGATGAATGCTTCCATTGAACAACTCAACCAATGGGCGTTTGAACATCAGCAGCTCTACCCTATCGCTTCTCGCTGTGGCGTTTTTGCCAAAACCGACTTGCAAAACCTGATTAGCAGAAATATTAGCAAACCCGATATATCGGCTTCCATCTTTGAAGCCATCGCTCAACAAACCCTGAACAGTCTGGGGCGCGGAGCTCAGATTGAGACACCGATATTGCTGACCGGCGGTCCCTTTACCTTTATTCCCTTCCTGAGACATAGTTTTGCGAAAGCATTGGATTGCTCTTTGGAAGATCTGATTATTCCGGAACGTGGGGATACCTTTACTGCCCACGGCACCGCATACATGATTGATCCGGGAGCGGAAGCTATCCCTATCACAGCGTTGATTGAGCGAGTAGCGATGATTTCGCCCCCCCCTGATTTTAATTCTCAAATAAAACCACTCTTTAATAGTAATGAAGAGTATCAGAATTGGAAAGAGGAACGCAAAAAATTTGAACTCAAAAAGGGGGAATTTAAAAATTCTGAACAGCTCTTTTTAGGGATCGATTCGGGCTCTACAACCAGTAAAATAGTGCTGCTCAATGAAAATTCGGAGATTGTTTTTCACTCTTATAAACCCAATAATGGCGATCCGCTGAAAACGATACTTGTAGAGTTGGAAAAACTTAAAAATCAACTAGATAAGAGCAACCGAACGCTAAAAATCAATTGCAGCGCGGTGACCGGTTATGGAGAAGAATGGATTCAAAAAGGACTTGGTATCGACCTGGGTTTGGTAGAAACAGTAGCGCACTTGAAAGCTGCTCAATATCTGGATCCGGAGGTTACTTTTGTGCTGGATATTGGCGGACAGGATATGAAGGCGATGACGGTGCAGGACGGAAAAATTATCAATATTGCCGTGAATGAAGCCTGCTCCTCCGGTTGTGGGACTTTTATTGAAGGATTTGCACAAACTTTAGGCTATCCGGTTGAAGAGTTTGCGCTGTTGGGTACACAATCGCAACGCCCCTACGATTTAGGCTCTCGCTGTACCGTTTTTATGAACTCCAAAGTGAAACAAGCGCTGCGTGAAGGGGCTACAGTGGGTGACCTTTCAGCAGGATTGGCATACTCTGTGATTAAAAACTGTCTCTATAAAGTACTGCACTTGCAATCTGTGGAAGAGTTGGGAGATCATATTGTTGTGCAGGGAGGAACATTTAAGAACGATGCTGTTTCCAGAAGCTTAGAACTTCTTACAGATCAGGAGATTACATCTTCGAACATGCCTGAATTGATGGGTGCCTATGGTGCTGCATTGCACGCTTTTCAGTACTTTCAAGATCATCCGGAGTACCAATCCGGCTTTGACCTGGAAACTACCATCACTCAGCCGAAACCCAAAATCAAGCTGTTTACTTGTCATGGTTGCACTAACCAATGTGTGATTACACAGTATTATTTTGAAAATGGAAATCAGTGCTATACCGGGAATAAATGCGAGAAAATTTTTACCAATAACCCCGCGGCTAAAGCCAAAGGTGAGAACATTTTCGACATCCAATATCAGTATCTGATGGACCGGATAAAGCCGAAAAAGAGTTCCAAAGATGCCAAAAAAATCAAAATTGGATTGCCGCTCATCCTCAATATGTACGAAAATTATCCTTTCTGGCATACACTGTTTACTGTGGCGGGTCTGGAGGTTGTCACTTCTGACGAGAGTACGCAGGAGTTGTACAAAAAGGGAACCGGTGCGATTATGGCGGATAATATCTGCTTCCCGGCTAAATTGTCCCACGGGCATCTGGTGAATCTGGTTGAAAAGGGCGTGGACCGCATCTTTATCCCGATGGTGATCTACGAAAACAAGCAGTTCGATGAGAGTACCAACAGTTTCAATTGTCCTATTGTGAGTGGTTATCCTGAGGTTCTTCAAGGATCTATAAAAAAAGGGGGGAACGACAGTACTCCCTCCATTGACAATATCCCTTTCAATATGGATTCTGAAAAGCTGCTCTATAAAGCGTGTCGCAGATATCTTAAGCAATTGGGCATCTCCAAATCAGAGACTCAAAAGGCATTTCAACGGGCTATAGAAGAGCAGAAACGGTACAATCATAACGTGGCTAAAGCCAATAAAAAGATTGTTGAAAGGGCAAACAAAGCGGGAAAACCGATCATTATGGTCGCAGGTCACCCTTACCATATCGATCCTTTGATACATCAAAAAGTATCACACATTTTGACAGATTTAGGGGTGTATGTAATCAATGAACAGATTACCAAGGAGAGTCCTGGAGTAGATTTTTCACGCTACTACACCATATCGCAGTGGGAATACCCAAACCGTATTTTGCAGGCGATGGAATGGGTATCAAAACAACCTTTTGAGGTTGGTTTTGTGCAACTCAACTCCTTTGGTTGCGGTCTGGACACCATCATTATGAACGAATTGAAGCTGTTTGCGGCGTCACGAAGAATCTCCTACGCCTGGATCCGTATCGATGAGATTGCTACCCCCGGCTCTATCAAACTTCGACTCCGCTCTTTCGTGGAATCGATTACATTAAAACGAAAACAGCAACAAACAACTGTTCAGAAGAAAGTAAAACCAACAAAGCAACGTGCACTTTTCGAAAAAAAGGATCGGGAAAGAACCATATTATTTCCTTGGTTTTCAGAGTTTTACTCCAGCTTTGCACCCACTATTGCAAAACAGGTAGGATATCGTTTTGAGAATCTTCCTCCTTCAGATCAAGAATCTATCCAAACCGGACTAAAATATGCACACAATGAAGTGTGTTATCCTGCTACCCTTGTTGTAGGAGATATCATCAAAGCACTCCAAAGCGGGAAGTATGATCGGGATAAAATTGCGATCGGGATCACACAAACGGGTGGACAGTGCAGGGCTACCAACTACCTCTCACTGATCAAAAGAGCGATGGATCAGATCGGTTTTCATGATGTTCCGCTCATCGGATTGGGAATGCCGGATGGAACCTTCAACGAACAGCCCGGCTTTGATGTACCCTGGTTAAAAATCCTCAAACCCACCTTTATTACGCTCCTCTTTGCCGATGCATTATCGGAAATTTACTACGCAACCGTCTCCAAAGAGGAGGATGGAACGCAATCTAAAGCACTCAAAGACAAATACATAAAGTTAGGCATTGAGCTATTGGAGAAAAAAGAATCCAACAAGCTGTTCAAACTGTTGGAAGATGCGATTGCCGAGTTCAATCAGGTACCGATTGCCTATCCTAATCCCAAAACAGTGGGCATAGTGGGTGAAATCTATCTGAAATACAACAGTTTTGCGCAATACTACATTATCGATTGGCTGATTGAAAATCATATTGAGGTGAGAATTCCTCCTATGTTGGAGTTTATGATACAAGCTTTTGTCAACGGAGAAGTACAACGCAAAGAGTTTATTGCGGAGAAAAAAGGACTCTACTGGGGAGAGGCTATCGCGGAACTTTTGAGTAATCACTACATTGAGAAAATGGAAAAGGTTAAAAAGCAGTTCCGATACTACACTCCGGGAGATTCCATTCGGGAAGCAGCAGCGATGGGAGAAGAAATCCTCAATCTGAATCACCAGTTTGGAGAAGGATGGCTAATACCTTCCGAAATTGTGGGATTTATCAAAAAAGGGGTCAACGATGTAATCTGTCTGCAACCTTTCGGATGTATCGCCAACCACGTCATCGGTAAAGGGATGGAGCATAAAATTAAACAACGTTATCCTCAAGCCAACCTCCTCTATCTCGACTTTGACTCNGGAGTCAGCAAGGTGAATATCCTCAACAGACTACACTTTTTAATCCAGAATTAAGATCCTGATATTGAAAAGATTTTACTCTTTTTGTGTTGTTTTTTGCAATCTCATTTTCAGCTTGTAAATCCCAAATATATTTTGTACTTTTGCAGCCCAATTTAAGAATAGTATTTTTAACTTTAAAATCATAGAAGAATGAATGTTAAACACGAAAGCAATGACCCTTTAATTCATAAATTTTCGATCGAAGTCGTTAAAGAGGATTATGCAGAAAAAGTAAACAGTGAATTAAAAAAACTGCGCAGAACACACCAGATGCCCGGTTTTAGAGTTGGACATGTCCCCATGGATTTGATCAAAAGAATGTTTGAAAGAGAACTCATTGTTGAAAAAGCATTCGAAACTGCTCACGAAGAACTATACAAAATCGTTCAGGAAGAAAAAATCGAATATATCTTCTCCCCTGTCCTCATGGATCAGGAGTCTTCTCTTGAAATCACTGATGAAGGAACTTTTAACTATGTTTTTGATCTGGTTAAATATCCTCAATTTGAGCTCAACTATAGTGAGATTCCAGCGATTGACTACTTCCAAATGACAGCTTCTGAAAAAGATATCAACGATTTGGTGTACGGCAAACAGATGGAATTGGGAAGCATGAGCTCTCCCGATACCATTGAAGAAAAAGATGACCATATCACCATTCTCATCAGCGGAGATGAAGAAAAAGAGTACTCTTTCATACTCTCAACATTGACTGAAGCTGCTCAAGAGAGCCTGATGAATAAAAAAATAAACGATGTTTTAGAAAATGTGAATTTAAGAAGCTATTTTACTTCAGAAGAACAGTTTTTAAATACCCTAAAACTGGATAAAACTGAATTTGCAGGAGTTGAAGAGTATGTTCAAACTATCCAGATTAAATCGATTAGCAGAAGATTACCTGCTGAATTGAATGAAGAGTTTTTTAAAGAAGCGTTGCCCGGTGTGGAAATCAATAACGAAGAAGATTTCAGAAAAGAGATGGCAATTTCCTACGCAAACCAAACTCAAGGTTATGTAGACCAATACTTCTTCGAAGAGATGGCAGGAGAATTAATCAAGGCAGTTTCAATTCAGTTTCCTGAAGAGCACCTAAAATATTTCATCAAAACAAATAGCAAAGAGAAAATGAGTGACGAGGATATTGAAAGAGATTTTCCTAAATATATCAACTCTTTCAAGTGGGAATTGATTGAAAGTAAGATTGCTACTGATCACGGAGTTAACGTTACTCAAGAAGATATGCAACAGCACATTGAAGATTTCCTCTACAACAACTATTTTAGATATTTCAACAGAGAAGAGGTGAGTGAGCGTTTGGCTGAATTAGCTAAAAAACAACTGGAAGATAAAACAGCGGCAAGACAGGTTTATGATCAGCTTTTCAACAATAAAGTAATCGAGGCAGTTAAAGAAAAAGTTACCCTAAATATTATTGAAGGAAACCTTGAGGATTACTACAAATATATGGGTGATAAATATCAACAAAAAGAGCAAACTGCTGAAACAAAAACTGAAGAGCCTAAAGAAGCTAAAGAAGAAAAGAAAACTGAAAAGGCTGAAAAAAAAGCGAAAGTAGAAAAAACTGAAACAGCTAAAAAAACTGATAAGAAGGAAGAAACTAAAGCTACTGAAGAGAAAGCTGCAAAACCAAAAGCAAAGAAAACCCCAAAAACCAAACAAGATGAATAGTAACGAATTTAGAAAGTATGCTCTGAAACATCAGGGAATCAGCAGTTTAAAACTACATCGCTATGAATCGGTGTGGAAAAACTACATCACTCCCTATATTATTGAAGAGCGTCCTATGAATATTACGCAATTGGATGTTTTTTCCCGATTGATGAAAGATCGCATTATCTTCTTAGGTGTTCCTATTTATGATGATGTGGCGAATATTATCCAGGCACAATTACTCTTTTTAGAGTCACAAGATTCTGATCGTGATATTCAAATCTACATCAACTCGCCCGGTGGTAGTATATATGCCGGTTTGGGAATTTATGACACCATGCAGTATCTTAAACCCGAAATCTCTACAATCTGTACAGGTATTGCCGCTTCTATGGCTGCTGTACTGCTTTGTGCCGGTGCAAAAGATAAACGATATGCTTTGAAACACTCCAGAGTGATGATCCACCAGCCTATGGGAGGTACTCAAGGACAAGCATCCGATATCGAAATTGAAGCCAGAGAGATTCAAAAGTTAAAAAAAGAACTGTACGAAATCATTGCTGAACATACCGGTAAAAGCTACGAACAAGTATGGCAAGATAGTGACCGTGATTACTGGATGATTGCTTCTGAAGCAAAAGAGTACGGGATGATTGATGATGTTTTAATCCAAAACAAAAAATAATGGCCAAAAAAGGGGTGAAATTTTGTAGTTTCTGTGGAATGGAGATCGATAATGACACGCTCCTTCTGCATGGTATTGATGCTGCAATTTGCGAACATTGTGTGGAAAGAGCAATGGAGATTGTGAGTGAAGAGAACTACGCTAAACCCCGAAAAAAGAAGCCGTTTACAATCAAACTGATCAAACCCAAAGAGATCAAAGCCAGACTGGATGAGTACGTTATCGGACAAGAGGAGGCAAAAAAAGTGATCTCCGTAGCGGTTTACAACCACTACAAACGGTTGATGCACACGCAAAAAAAGGATGAGGAGATTGAATTGGATAAATCCAACATCATTTTGGTGGGAGAAACCGGAACAGGTAAAACATTGATCGCGCAGACGATTGCCAAACTGCTCGAAGTTCCTTTCTGCATTGCGGATGCCACCGTTTTTACCGAAGCCGGCTATGTAGGGGAAGATGTTGAAAGTATTCTCACACGACTCCTTCAGGCCGCAAATTACGATGTCGATAAAGCGGAGCGTGGTATTGTTTTTATTGATGAAATTGATAAAGTAGCAAGAAAAGGGGGAGGAAATCCATCGATTACCAGAGATGTATCGGGAGAAGGTGTGCAACAGTCTCTACTCAAACTGTTGGAAGGTGCTGAGGTCAATGTACCCCCGGAAGGAGGAAGAAAACACCCTGAGCAAAAGTTCACTGTGGTGAATACCAAGAATATTCTCTTTATCGCCAGTGGTGCTTTCAACAGCATTGAACATATCATTTCAGATCGGGTCAACACCAACCCTATTGGTTACAACCAAAAGAATAAGATCATAGACAAAAACGAACTTCTGAAATACCTTACCGCACAAGATTTGAAAAACTTCGGATTGATTCCGGAACTTTGTGGACGATTCCCTGTGATTACGCACATGAATCCGCTGGATAAAGAAGCACTGATTCGAATCTTGCAAGAGCCCAAAAATGCGCTGATTAAACAGTACACCAAACTATTTGAGTATGACCAGATAGAGTTAAAATTCACAGATGATGTACTGGAATATATCGCAGACTGCACCATCGAGCTACAATTAGGAGCCCGTGGCTTACGCTCTGTCATCGAAGAGATTATGATGCAAGCGATGTTTGACTATCCTTCCAAAAAGGTCAAAACTGTCACTATCGACAAAGCTTACGCGATGAAGCAAATTGAGAAATAATTTCGGATTAAAAAAAGGCGGAAGGCGGAGGGCGGAATAACAATTACGAATTACGTTTTTCATTTTGGTGCTTCCTATTGTCATTTTCCGGAAACTGCTCACAAATCTCACGACCTAATTCGATATTTTTGGGAACTCCGATGCCGTAGTAGTAACAACGTCCTACTTCATACTTTGCTTTAGGTTCACCATAAAGAGCTGATAATAAGTAATTTTCAAATGCTTTTTTAAGATCTTTTGGGGTGCCTTTGCCGGTTTCATAACAAACAGCAATATCAAAATAAGCCTCTTTGTTGGGTCCCCACGCTATAGATTTTTCCAATAGCTCAAATGCTTTTTTGAAATTCTTGCCGACATGCTTTCCAAACAGATACCATGTGGCGAGAGCATAAGCAGCTTTGGCATTGTGATACTCCTCAATAGAGCGAATCAACAAAGAGATAACCTCTTGAGTGTCATACTCTTGCTGCCCGGCTAATTGTAACGCTTTGTAATATAATTGATCTCCTTTTGNCATGATTTTTCCTATTTTTTCTCTTCCTCCCCTCGCGTTATTGTTCCATCGGCACCTATCTTTAAAGTGCAATCGGGAAGGTCTTCCTCGGTTAATTTTTTGATCTCTTTTAAGGCGCGATGATATTTATCCGGAACGGGACCACCCTCTCCTATTTGTCTGATAGAGTGAATTTTACCGGAAATAAACTCTCCGCTTTCACTTAAATTTAATTCGAGAATGGGAGCAATTCCATTCATTCCCGACAGATTAAAGCGCTTGTAAGTCGCGAAATTGCCCAGACTATAGGCGATGAATCGGCCTTTGTACAGGTCAACAGCGCGGGGAACGTGAGGACCGTGACCCAGCACAAGATCAGCACCGGCATCGATTGCCATGCGTGCAAACTCATAAGGATTGCCTCTATCCTCCTCCAGAAAGATTTCCGTTTCGCGGGTAATATGTCTCATCGCTACTCCTTCCGCTCCCCCGTGAAAAGAGACGATAACAATATCACTAATGGAATCCAAATGAGAAATGATTTTTCTTGCATTGGCGTAATCATTCATTTTGACCGTTCCCTTATTGTGTGCAAACGCAGCAAAACCGTAGCGAATTCCATCCTTTTCAAAAGTGACATACGGATACTCAACCAAACCGGCATAATGAATCCCCGATGAATCCAGCAGTCTGACAGTATTGGCTGTTCCCGTTGCTCCAAAGTCACGGATATGATTATTGGCTATGCTCAACAAATTAAATCCGGCATCCACAAAATAATCAACGTAGTGATCCGGCATTTTAAAAGCATAACATTTTGTGGAATCCTGACATTTTTTAATTTCCCCTTCACCGGTCAAAAATACGCCCTCCAAATTGGCAAATGAAACGTCCCCTTTGCTGATAATCTTCTTAACCGGAAGCAAAAGTTCCTTTCCATCATCAGGCGAAAGATAAGTGCTGTCCGGGAAATTAGTCCCCAACATAACATCTCCAACAGCCATTATTTTGACTGTTTTGGGATGGAAATTTCGATGGTGCGATTGTCCAATCAACGATACAGATGCGAAAAGAAAAATGAAAGTCAAAATAAATCGCATATCTTCCATGATTGGAGTTTTACTGGTGCAAAAATACAATAACATTTCGGATTTCGGAATCAACTTTTTATTATAGAGACGCAAAGCATTGCGTCTTTACAGCATTTCTTACTTCTTATTTCTTCTTTCTTATTTGGTATTTTAAATAATTGGGGGGCAGATTATATTTTGTCTTTGTGGTCAATTCATCACCCCACTCTGGAATGTTATATCATTTTTGATATGCAGTGATCCATTAGGGATTACGAATTACGTGTAGTACAAAACATCAATTATGCGTTATTGTTTGTAATTTGTAAGAAAAAAAGTATAACTTTACAGGTTCGAAAAAACAGCCAATTCTGAATGACAGAACAGCATCTTAAAGCTCAGAAAAGGCTTCTTTCCGATGAAAGATAAGAAGTGGTATGGATTGGCTTCCCCCCTTATTTTTTAATAACAAAATAAAAAACAAAAAAATGAAAATATAGGGCAACTTTTTCTCAAAACAGGGTCTAATAATAATGATCAATTTGAGCACTAAAGTTAACAATAATTAAAAAATTACACAATTTAACACAAATAGAGGAAAGTTACTGTAGCAGCTACCGGACTCAATAATATTGACAGTCCGGGACCGGGAATTCCCGTTATTCGCGGTTTGAAAGAGAGTGAAAGCCTGGATGTTCGCATTATAGGTTTATCCTACGAAACATTGGAACCCGGAATCTATATGGAGGATTTGGTGGATAAAGTGTACCAATTGCCTTTGCCGACAGCCGGTTCTTCCGTACTCAAAGAGAGATTGAGATATATTGCCAGTCAGGAAAAAATCGACGTGCTGATCCCCAATTTTGATGCTGAATTGCACAATTTTATCAAAATTCAGGATGATCTTAAAAAGGAACTGAACATTGCTACTTTTCTGCCATCACAAGCCATTTTTGATGAACGTCAAAAGTCGGAATTAGGTAAATTTGGAGAGAAGTATGGCGTGAAAGTTCCTGAAAGCCACATGATTAACCAGGTAATGGAGATCAGAAAACTGGAAGAAAGATTGCATTATCCCATGGTGATCAAAGGTCGTTATTATGATGCTTATATTGCTCAAACATACGAACAAGCCACTAACTTTTTTTATAAAGTAGTTGCAAAATGGGGATATCCCGTTATTGTTCAAGAGTTTGTAACCGGCACGGAAGTGAACGTAACCGCTATTGGTGACGGGAAAGGTACTTGTATCGGTGCTGTCGCCATGCGAAAGTTATACATTACTGATAAAGGTAAAGCATGGTCAGGTATTTCATTGGAAGATGATGAACTATTGGAAATTTCCAAAAAAGTAATCGAAAACAGCAAATGGCGTGGCGGTTGCGAATTGGAGTTTATCAAAACCAAAAATGACGAATATTACCTACTTGAAATGAACCCCCGTTTCCCTGCCTGGGTATACCTTGCCAATGGCTGCGGACAAAATCACCCTGAAGCGCTTGTCAAAATGGCACTCGGTGAAGAAGTTCAACCTTTTACAGAATATCAAAGCGGAAAAATGTTTATCCGTTACTCTTACGATCTCATCGTGGATATCGCAGAATTCCAAAAAATCTCCACCACCGAAGAAAAATAAAAATCTATGTTCAAATTTAATTCTAAAATCTAAAATCTAAATTCTAAATTGAATATGAAACCCAATTACGAAAGTCCAACAATACAAAAATTGAATGCCGGAATGATGAATAAATTCGGCAGTCGCACAGAATACACACCTGTAAAATTCATTGATAATGTGGCTATTGCCGATTTAATGGACCAATATGGCTCACCACTCTTTGTGATCAGTGAAAGAACCATTCGTCAAACTTATCAAAAAGCCCTTAAAGCGTTTAGAATGCGCTATCCCAAAGTGCAATTTGCGTGGAGTTACAAAACAAATTACTTAGATGCAGTTTGTCAGGTTTTCCATCAAGAGGGCAGCTGGGCGGAAGTGGTTTCCGGATTTGAATACCAAAAAGCGCTCCGCAATGGTGTTCCCGGTAATCTAATTATTTTCAACGGACCGGATAAATCCAGAGAAGATTTGATCATGGCAGTTGAAAATCGCTCTCTTATTCATATCGACCATTTCGATGAACTGTTCATGCTGATTGAAATTATGGAAGAGAGAGAAGATGTTAAAGCACGAGTTGCCATTCGTGTCAACATGGATACCGGTGTTTATCCACAATGGGACAGATTCGGTTTTAACTACGAAAATGGACAAGCCTGGAATGCCATTGTAAAAATTATTGCCCAAGAGAAACTACAATTAGAAGGACTCCATTGCCATATTGGAACTTATATGTTGACCGCTAACGCTTATGCAGTAGCTGCACGCAAAATGTGTGAATTGGCTTTTGCATACGCCAATACAACAGGAAAACATGTAAAATATTTGGATATGGGTGGTGGCTTTTGCTCAGCCAATACGCTCAAAGGATCCTATTTGCAAGGAAGCGACATTATTCCCACTTTTGATGATTACGCTGAAGCAATTACCACTACTATTCTGCAATTCGGTTTCCGTCCTGATGAACTACCATTATTAATTTTAGAAACTGGGCGTGCATTGATTGACGAAGCGGGTTATTTGCTTGGAACAGTGTTAGCAACAAAACGTCTAGCCGATGGTCGCAGAGCTACCGTACTGGATATTGGTATCAATATTATGTTTACCTCGTTTTGGTACAATCACCGTGTTTCACCTGCTCAGGATTTCACTCAACATGTTGAAGAAACCACACTTTATTGTCCACTGTGCATGAATATTGATGCTATCCGCGAAAGTGTGATTATGCCCATCTTGAAAAAGGATGACCGCGTCGTTGTTCACGAAGTGGGAGCATACAACATGACTCAATGGATGCAGTTTATTACGATGAGACCCAATGTGGTAATGATTGATACAAAAGGAGAAGTGCACCTGATCCGCAAGCAAGAAACAGTAAATACCATTGTAGATTGTGAAGTAGTACCGGAACACCTAAAATAATTTGTGATATTATCAGATAATGCAAGATAAAACTACCCTCAAGTCTTTCATGACCCTACATCTGAAAGCAACCCTCAACAGCTATGGCCAGATCTTCTTCTCAATGCAGACCTGGCTTGCTGTTCTCGTACTCATTTTAAGCATGCTGGATCTCCGAATCGGGTTAGGAGGATTGGTAGCGGTCATCATTACCAATTTNCTCTCTTACTTACTCGGTTTTTCCAGAGATAAGATTGCTACCGGTATCTACGGATTTAATGCTGTCTTCATGGGTATGAGCTTGATGAATAAGTTTTATTTCAACCACTCCTTTTTACTCTTTTTCATCTTTGCCATCATACTCTCATTTTTACTTACCATTTGGCTCGAAACGGTACTTTCAAAGAAAAACTTACCGGTACTCACTTTGCCTTTTGTGATTACCAGTTTTATTATCGACTTTGCATTCCGAAACTTTGCCAACATTGAACTGATTACTCAATTTGACCGCTTTACATTGCTGTTAGCCAAGCAAATGAGTGTTCCATGGTATGACTTAGTACATTCGTTGGATCATGTTCAGTTTCCTCAACTCATTCACCTCTATTTTAAAACGCTGGCATCTCTCTTTTTTACAGATAGTATTTTAGTGGGAGTTGTGATTACTGTTGCATTGCTCATCCATTCCCGTATTAAATCGACGGTTGCATTTCTCGGATTTTTCTGTGCTTTTGTAATCGGTAAAATCGTAGGGTTTGATTTGCAGTTATTGACTGCCAACCTGGCGGGAACAAACTTTATTTTCTGGGGAATCGCAATGGGTTGTTTCTTCATCATCCCCAATATCCACAGCTATCTACTTGTAGCTGTATTTACACCCATACTTTTCCTACTGTATGCCGGTATTGAAAAACTGATTGCCGGAACAGGTTTATCGTCATACACTCTGTCATTCAGTATATTATCCATAGTAGTGATCTATGTATTGATCCATCGTACATTCAATAAATTTTTTGTCTTTCCGTACATACAATATTACGATCCCGAAAAAACGGTGTACAAAAGCAGAAACTATGCACAACGTTTCGAAAATGATATACCCTTTAAAATGAAACTCCCATTTATGGGTGAATGAACTGTCAGTCAGGGATATAATGGAAAAATCACCCATTTGGGTGAATGGGGAAGTGCACTCGATTTTGTTATTACGGATGAGAATAGAACCTACGCATTACCCGGATCCAAAAAAGAGGATTATTACTGTTACAATAAACCTGTTTTAGCTCCTGCTGATGGGTATGTGTATCAAATTAGCAATATTACAAAGGATAATGAAATCGGCGATGTCAACACCAATAAAAATTGGGGCAACACCATCATTCTCAACCACTTGAATGGACTTTTCACTCAAATCAGCCACTTAAAGCAGGACAGTTTTAAAGTTCAAGTCGGGGATTATGTAACAAAAGGGACTATACTTGCCTCTTGCGGTAACTCCGGACGCTCACCCGAGCCACACCTCCACTTCCAGGTTCAGCTAACGCCTGAAATTGGTGCAAAA
>JGI24712J26585_10002673_pt1 | contig 14399 bp, 12 predicted proteins | sample BioPla3DNA2_FD_26585 | JGI IMG/M metagenome (IMG submission 26585) | reverse complement strand
CCTTGTGGTGTACCCTGTCACCCTTGCGAAATTCCGTTACCGGAACCGTCTTCTTCTCCTGCCACTCTATCCGGCTTTTTTCTGTTTTAGGTCTGGGAGCGGAAAAACCGGTATTCCTTATTATAGTTATCCCCGGCTGCACCTTGTCCATATAGGCGTCGGGAATTTCCTCAACGAAGCGCGATATTCTGTTCGCCGATGTGCGCCCAAAGAGCATTCTCTGCCTGGCTGCGGTGATATACAGCTTTTTCTTTGCTCTTGTTATAGCCACGTAACACAGCCTGCGTTCCTCCTCCAGCTCCTCAGGCTCTCCGATTGAGCGCACCCCCGGAAAAATTCCTTCCTCGGCACCCACTATGAAAACCACAGGAAATTCAAGACCCTTTGCACTGTGCATTGTCATCATTATTGCGCTGTCGACACTCTCGTCCAACTGCTCTATATCGGTGTAGAGAGCTATTTCATCCAGAAAACCTGCAAGTGAACCGTCCTCATTTTCCTGCATATATGTGATTATGTTTGACTTGAGCTCCCAAATATTTTCAATTCGTGAAGCGTTCTCCTGAGGATTCTTTTTCTCCAGCATATCTATGTAGCCGGTACGCCGGAGCAAATATTCATAAAGCTCATCCAGCGGCCTGGGCTTTGGCTGAGTATCCTGGGCGGCTTCGCCCTCCGGCGCCGTATATGCAAATGAGCGCAAATCTTCAATAAGGTTTACAAAGCCCAGAAGCCTGTTGGCCGCACCGCTCAGCTCCGTATATTCCCTTGCCCGCTTAACAACCTCATATATCGGCACACCGCCTTCAGAGGCAATTTGAGATACTGTGTCCACAGTCTTTGCCCCTATTCCCCGAGGGGGGTTGTTTATTATCCTGAGAAGTCTCAGGTCGTCATTGGTGTTGTTTATTACACATAAGTAGGCCAGCATATCCTTGATTTCAGCCCTGTCAAAAAACTTAGTGCCCCCTATTACTCTGTAGGGTATCCCATTTCTTTTAAAGGCATATTCAAGCTGGTTTGATTGGGCGTTCATACGATACAAAACCGCAAAATCTCCCCAGTTCAAGCCCTGGGAAAATCCCTCAAGGATTTGAGTGGCCACATATTGAGCCTCATCGGACTCGTTTTCGGCCCGGTATAGTGTTATCAGCTCGCCCCTCTCATTTTTTGTCCAGAGTTCCTTTCCTTTTCTGGCAACATTCATGGATATTACCGCGTTTGCCGCGTCCAGAATGTTCCCTGTGGAGCGGTAATTCTGCTCCAGCCTTATAACACGGCAATTCTTGTACTGATCCTCGAAGCTGAGAATATTCTCTATACTGGCGCCTCTGAATCTGTATATGCCCTGGTCGTCATCACCCACAACGCATATATTATTCCACTTGCCGGCAAGAAGCCTGACCAGGTTATACTGGAGCTTGTTTGTATCCTGATACTCGTCCACAAGTACGTATTTAAATTTATTACTGTAGTATTCCCGCACATCCTCATATTCACTGAGCATTTTAACGGTTATCAGTATCAGATCATCGAAATCCAGAGCATTGGCTTCCCTCATACGTTTAGTATATTCCCTGTAGATTTCGCCAATCTGCTTTTTCCTTATATCCCGGGTTTTGCTCACCTGGTCAATAAAATCCTCAGCAGTCTGCATCTGATCCTTCGCGTTGCTTAAATATGTCAATACGGTTCTGGGCGGGAACATTTTTTCATCCAGTTCCAAATCCTTAACAATACGCTTAATAAGCGACTGGCTGTCCACAGTATCATATATGGTGAAATTCCTGCTGTAGATTCCCAGTCTTTCTATATCCCGCCTTAGTATTCGCACACAGGCCGAGTGGAAAGTGGAAGCCCATATATCAAGGGCCTGCTCACCCAGGATAGCCTCCAGTCTGCTTTTAAGCTCGTCCGCGGCCTTGTTTGTGAAGGTTATGGCTATAACACGCCAGGGTTCTGCTCTTTCCAAAGCGCAGATGCTTTTTACATCCTCCGGAATCTCCTCCGTCGCCCTGTCCGCATATGCTTCCAAAACCTCAAGCTCCGCCTCTGTGGCGTATGGCGGAATTTCATCACAATCGGAGGCACGCCCGTATTTCAGAATGTTTGCTATCCTGTTTATAATCACCGTTGTCTTTCCGCTGCCGGCACCCGCCAACAAAAGCAGAGGCCCCTCGGTTGCCATAACCGCCTCCTGCTGCATATCGTTCAGGTGCGAAAACTCCCCTGCGATTATCCTCCGCCGTGCCTTTAAAAATCTTTTTTTAAATTCGTTTCGGGTCATTTCTGCCTCCTGCTTACGCGATTAATCCGATTTTCCGGACATATCCGGCAATGAAAAAGCATAACAAGCCTATCCGCTCAGGCCTATGCCCTTCGCCGGACTGTTATGCCAAATAGTTCCAATGTCAGCTCTTTTCCCGTTTTCAAACAAAGAAAAATGGTATTCCGCCTACCCGAACAGTATACCATATATGAATTTTTTAAGCAAGGATTCACTTTAAATATAGCCGCAGCTGCTCTATTGCCTTTCTCTCCAGTCTTGACACCTGAACCTGGGACACTTTGAGAACCTTTGCCGCGCTCTCCTGGGTCATTCCCCGGTAATACCTGAGTTTTATAACAGCCTGTTCCTTTTCCGGAAGTGAATTAATTGCTTCCTTAAGGGCCACATATTCAATGAGCTTTTCCTCCTGCGTAAAGTCGCCCAACACGCTCTCCAGGGTGAGCCCCTCCTCCTGGGTGTCCCTCTGAAGAGAATCCGTGGCGGCAGTGGCGTTTTCCGCAACTGCTATTTCTTCAATCGTAAGCCCGGTCTCAGCGGCGATTTCAGATATTTTTGGCTCTCTGCCCAGCTTTTGCTCCAGACAGTCCCTGGCAACCTTTATGGCGTGAGCCCTTTCCTTCAGTCCGCGGCTCACCTTTATACTGCCGTCATCCCTTAAAAAGCGCCTGATTTCTCCTGATATTTTCGGCACCGCATATGTGGAAAACCTGGTGCCATACGAAGTGTCATAACCCTGGATTGCTTTAAGAAAGCCGACGCACCCAAGCTGGTAAAGGTCGTCTCCATCAACACCCCGTCCGAAATAGCGCCTGGCAATACTCCAAATAAGCCCCGAATTTTCTATGATCAGCTGTTCAGCGGCGTCCTTGTCGCCGCGCTGGGCAGATTCAAGAAGCTCAAACCCGAAACTTTTAGTCATTTTACAATTTTCCTTGCTATCTTCTTTCGCATTATCACAGTCGTACCTTTGTCCGGCTGTGACCTGACCTTCAAGCTGTCCATAAAGCTCTCCATAATTGGAAATCCCATTCCTGACCTGTCGTCTCCGCCGGTGGTATAAAGTGGTTCCATGGCCTTTTCCACGTCTTTAATGCCCCGCCCCCAGTCCTTGACGGATATCTCTATGCTTCTGTCCTCAAAAAGGCGGCACTTCATGCATATCCTGCCTATATCGTTTGGATACGCATGAACAATGGAATTTGTGACCGCTTCACTGACCGAAGTCTTAATATCGCCCAGCTCCTGCAGGGTCGGATCCAATTGGGCCGCAAAACAGGCCACAACATTTCTTGCCAGGGCTTCATTGGCGGATCTGGAGGGAAATTCGATTTTTATGTAATTTGTAACCTTCATTTGCCTGCCTCCCGTATTTTAATAAGACGAAGGATCCCAGAAGCATCCAGTACACGCATGGGCTGAGGGGGAACGTTTTTAACGCTCAGATTCCCCTCAACCTCTTTCATACGCTTATAAGTTTTTAGAATAAGCGCTATTCCCGAGCTGTCCATAAACTGGAGCTTTATAAAATCAAGTACGCATTCGCGGGGCAGATATGTATCTATTTGCGTTTCAATCTCCCGCATAGCTCTTCTCGCCGCGTGGTGGTCAAGCTCACCGGACAGAACAATTGTGAGCTTTCCTTCCCTATAGTCCCCGCTTATATTCAAAAACATCATCTCCCCGGATTTATTGTATTTGATATAGCTTGTCCGAATATATGGAAATTATACATGGATAAATATGTTTTTTTTGTCGCAATATATTTCACCGGTTTCCAAAGACAGCCATGAACGCTTAAAAAACGCGAAAAAAGAGCTTTACACGGTTGATTTCCCGCATAAAGCTCTCTTATGACCGGACTTATCAGCTTTTTATTTTCTCCAGTTGCGACCGGCTTTCTGTTAGATTTTCTATCAAGGCTTCCAGCCGGGCGGCCTTTTCACGCTCGCCGTTCACCACGTGTTCGGGGGCTTTTTCCACAAACCCCGGGTTTTGAAGCTTGGCGTTAACCTTTGAAAGATCCTCCCTGGACTTTTTCAGCTCTTTGTCTATGCGCAAAAGCTCCTTTTCTATATCTACCAGCTGGGCCATCGGTATAAAAATCCTTGCGTCGTCTGTAACTGTTACGGCCATTTCCTCAAGATTTTCCGGTGCCGTTTCTGTTATATCAATCTCACTTGCGAAGGCAAGCTTCATCATGAAGGCTTCCCCGTGCTTAAATATACTGTCCTTGTCGGTAACTATTATAAGCCGGGATTTTTTTGACGGGGGCACGTTCTTTTCCGCCCTGAGGGCGCGGACTGCCTTTATGGCTTTCATAATAGATTCCATATCCGCTTCCTCTTCGGGGAAACTCAGTTCCTGCATATATACTGGCCACTGCTCCACCATCAGGGCCTCTCCCTCATGGGGCAGGCTCTGCCATATTTCCTCGGTAATAAAGGGCATAAATGGGTGCAATAGCTTCAAAGTCTCTGTCAGAACATAGCAGAGCACCTTCTGGGCGGATATTTTTTTATCATCTTCATTCCCCTGCAGCCTGGTTTTTGTCAGCTCGATATACCAGTCGCAATAGCTGTCCCAAATAAAGTCATAAATCTTTTCCGCCGCTATTCCCAGCTCAAATTTGTCCAAATTCTCTGTCACTTCTCCTACCAGACTATTTAGCCGTGACAGTATCCACTTATCCTCAGTTTCAAGCTTCTCAGGCAGCTCATTCCTGTCAATTTCCAGATTCATAAGGACGAACCGGGCAGCATTCCACAGCTTGTTTGCAAAATTCCTGAATGACTCGCATCGGGATATTATAAACCGCATATCGTTCCCCGGGCTTATTCCCGAAACCAGGTTGAGTCTCAGGGCATCAGCTCCGTATTTCTCCACCATATCCAGGGGGTCCACGCCGTTACCCAGGGATTTTGACATCTTCCTGCCCTGCTCATCACGCACAAGGCCGTGTATGAACACCGTGCTGAATGGCTTTTGATTCGTGTGCTCCAGACCTGAGAATATCATTCTGGCTACCCAGAAGAAAATGATGTCATATGCCGTCACGAGTACGCTGGTGGGATAAAAATAATCCATATCAGGCGTTTTATCCGGCCAGCCCAGGGTTGAAAATGGCCACAGGGCGGAGGAGAACCAGGTGTCCAGCACATCCTCGTCCTGGGTCAGGGCAATGCTGCCGCATTTTTCGCACTTTTCCGGAGTATCTCTGGAAACATTTATATGGCCGCAGTCATCGCAATACCAGGCCGGTATCTGATGCCCCCACCATAGCTGCCGGGATATGCACCAGTCGTGGATATTCTCCATCCAGTTAATATATATTTTTGAAAAGCGCTCCGGCACAAATACAATATCGCCCTCCTTGACGACAGCTATCGCCTTTTCGGCCAGAGGCTTCATCCGGACAAACCACTGGGCAGAAACCACCGGCTCCACATTCTTGCCGCAGCGATAGCATACGCCCACATTATGGGCGTACCCCTCTTCCTTATCCAGCTGTCCCAGCTCCCGGAGGTCATTAACTATGGCCTTTCTTGCTTCATATCGGCCCATCCCCTGGTACTTGCCGCCCTTTTCATTGATAACGGCATTGTCATCCATAACACGAATCACAGGCAGCTTATGGCGAAGTCCCACCTCAAAGTCGTTGGGGTCATGGGCAGGTGTTATTTTCACACATCCTGTACCGAAGGACGGGTCTACATACTCGTCGGCAATCAAAGGTATCTCCCTGCCCACCAAAGGCAGAATCAGGGTTTTCCCCACAAGATGTCTGTAGCGTTCATCGGAGGGATTGACCGCCACGGCGGTGTCTCCCAGCATGGTTTCAGGCCTGGTTGTGGCTACGGTTATATATTCCTGGGAATCCTTTACCTTGTATTTGATATGCCACAGATGGCTGCGCTGTTCCTCATGCTCCACCTCTATGTCGGACAGGGCCGTCACACAGTCCGGGCACCAGTTTACTATCCGGCTCCCTTTGTATATAAGTCCCTTCTCATAAAGTCTTACAAAAACCTCTCTTACCGCCTTTGAGCAGCCCTCGTCCATGGTAAAGCGCTCCCTGTCCCAGTCGCAGGATGAGCCCAGCTTTTTCAGCTGGTTTATAATCTGTCCCCCGTATTTTTCCTTCCAGGCCCAGACCTCTTCAAGAAATTTTTCTCTGCCCAGATCATGGCGGGTTTTTCCCTCATTTCTCAGCTTTTCCTCAACCTTAATCTGGGTCGCTATTCCCGCATGGTCCGTTCCCGGTATCCAAAGGGCGGCATAGCCCTGCATTCTTTTATATCTGATGAGAATGTCCTGCAGGGTATTATCGCAGGCATGGCCTATATGAAGCTGCGCGGTGACATTGGGAGGTGGAATAACTATTGTAAAGGGCTCCTTTTGAGGATCGATAACTCCTCTGAAATAGCCTCCCTTTAACCACATATCATAGATTTTTTCCTCTACCGCTTCAGGATCATAGGTTTTTGGCAGCTGTTTCAATATTCGCCATCTCCTTTCTCATAAAATTCTCTATAAAAATTTACGCCCTGAGCATACGCTCAGGGCGAACAAACGTCCGTGTTACCACCTGAATTCGGCAAAGCCGCACTCAGCAGACAACGCAGGCTTATATGCTCTGCCTTGTCCTTTCCCTGTAACGGGAGAAACCCGTTGACGTCTACTCGGGAGATATCCCTTTCGGGTCAAGGCTCAGGGGCGACTTCGGCGCTCCTTCATAAAGACTTGCATCAACCGTCTTCTTTCTGAAAATCCGGCGGCGCGTACTGCTCCCCGTCTCAGCCTTTGGCGCTTTTGTGAAGTATAAACTTTTTATCAGCCGATGTCAATACTTATTATTCGCTTTACAAGCCTTTATAATTCTATTCCAATTCTGGGCGGGGTGTCATTGTCATAGGGGTGTTTTATTTTCTTTATCTCCGATATATAGTCGGCAAGCTCAATCAACTCATCACAAGGGTTTCTGCCAGTCAAAACCACTTCCAGGCCCTCCGGCCTGCGTTTAATAAACTCAACCAGATATCCTAAATCCAGCATCCCGGTTTCAACTGCCGAGCACGCTTCGTCGATAATCAAAACATCGGCACTTTTATCTTCGATAGTTTTACAGGCGGCATCCAGCATTGAAGAAACCTGAGCTCTATACTGCGCCTTTTCTTCATCGGTCATTTTAAACACGAATTTGAGCTTTTCCGGCGCTGGTATGACAGTCACTTCGGGCAGCCTTGACAGACTTAACAGCTCTCCGCTGTTACAGTCCTTCATAAGCCGCACCACAACCACCTTAAGGCCCCTTCCGGCAGCCCGGAGTAAAAGTCCCATGGCGGCGCTTGTTTTTCCCTTGCCGTCACCGCAATATATATGCACTAATCCCCTTTTCATCTCTTACACCTCATTTATGATTTTTTCATATACGGCGGCAGGCTGAACTCCCACCTTGGTTTCTTTTATCTGCCCGTCCTTAAAGAGGATTACCGTGGGAATACTTGATATCCCATATCTTTGGGCAATCTCCGGCTCCGCATCCACATCCAACTTGGCAAACACTGCTTTGTCAGACAGCTTTTCAGCAAGCTCATCAAGTATCGGAGCAAGCATCCTGCAGGGACCGCACCAATCGGCCCAAAAATCCACCAGCACAGTTCCTGTTTTAATCTTTTCGTCAAAGTTGTCCTTTGTAAGATTGATAATTGCCATCATAAACATTCCTTTCTGTTTTTATTCCAAGGCTACGCCTGTTCCCTTTCGTCTATATATGCGGTGGCCGAAAACGCCGCTATCTGACCCTGCCCCGTGGCTTTCAGAATCTGATTGGGCTTTCCCGTACAATCGCCGGCTGCGAAAACACCGGCTATATTGGTCTGCATTTTTTTGTCCACTTGAATAAAGCCGTCCTTTATATCCAGACCCGGCAGCAGCAGGTCGGGAGCAACTGAGGCTCGGGTTATAAAAACTCCGTCGAACTCATGCTCAACCCCGTCAATAATGAGAGCTTTCAGTTTTTTCTCTCCTTTAAACTCAAATTTACTGCCTTTTAAAACCTTTATCCCCGGCTTCAGCTTGTCCGGTTTTATGCTCGGTGAAATAAAGGTCACATCGCACCCAATATCATGAAGCTGATTTGCCTCTTCCAGGGCATCACCGGTAAGGCCGATAAGGGCAACCCTCTTTCCCTTATAAAGCATCCCGTCGCAGGTGGCGCAATAGCTGATACCATGTCCCAGCAGCTCGCTTTCTCCCGGATAGAAGGATGTTTGGACTACCCCTGTTGCAAGAATCACAGCCTTTGCCGACTGGAATTCGCTTCCGGCGCTTATATAAAAGCCCTCCCCCATATCGGCTATACTCAGCACCTGGGCTTTTATGGCGGTTATCTTCATGGATTTCAGGTGGTCATACATGCCGTCCAGCAGCTTTGCTCCGGAAATATCCGGGAGCCCGGGATAATTCTCGACTTTTTTTGCCTTATAAAGAGGGCTGCTTTTATAGCTGTTGGTAAATATGGTTACGCTCTTTCCGCGCAGATGGGTATTGATCGCAGCGGAAATTCCGGCAGGTCCGCCCCCAATTACGGCTATATCTATATTATATTCCAATTGTTCCACCATCTCTTTTGCTTATTATTAACCAAAATACGGATTTCTCTTCGATTATACTAGACTGCGGCTTTATTAACAAGACATCCTTCTGATTTTATTTGCAAAACCAAGAAAATTATGGCCAATTGTTTTCTTTTTATCCGTTTTCGTGTATAATAGCAAAATACCATATTTCTCAGAACTCTGACACGAAGCAAAGTGTTGCTTTAACATAAAAATAATCATACTATTATATGCCTAGAAATGGATGGTTGGATATGGATAACATTATGGGTAAAAATTTTATTGAGCAGGCCATTGAAGAAGATATTGCCGAAGGTGGTCGCTGTTTCGGTAAAACCGTTCACACCAGGTTTCCGCCAGAACCTAATGGCTACCTTCATATCGGTCATGCGAAAGCTGTTTATATAGATTTCGGCATGGCTGAAAAATACGGCGGTCTATGCAACCTGCGCATGGATGACACAAACCCCGAAAGGGAAGATACCGAATATGTGGAAGCCATAAAAGAGGACATCAGGTGGCTGGGCTATGATTGGGGCGACAGGTTTTATTATGGCTCGGACTATTTTGAGCAGACCTATGAATTTGCCGTCAGGTTAATAGAAAAAGGACTAGCATATGTGTGTGAGCTGTCTCCTGAGGAGTTCAGGCTCTATCGGGGCGACCTAACAACCCCTGCCAAAAGCCCCTACAGGGACCGCTCCATAGAGGAAAACCTGGATTTGTTCAGGAGAATGCGCGCGGGGGAGTTTCCCGACGGAGCAATGACGCTGAGAGCGAAGATCGATCTTGCCTCGGGAAACTTCAATATGCGTGATCCCGTTTTATACCGTATAAGGCATATCCCCCACCACCGCACCGGTGATAAATGGTGCATATATCCCATGTATGACTTTGCTCATCCCATACAGGACGCCCTGGAGGGCATAACCCATTCCCTGTGCAGCCTTGAGTACGAGGACCACAGGCCCCTCTACGAATGGGTCATAGACAATATTGACGGCCCCTCAAAGCCCCGCCAGATTGAGTTTTCACGACTTAATATGACCTATACGGTAATGAGCAAACGCAAACTTCGCAGGCTGGTGGAGGAGGGCCTTGTCAGCGGCTGGGATGACCCGCGTATGCCCACCCTCTGTGGTTTGCGCCGCAGGGGCTATACCCCCAGGTCTATAATCAATTTCTGTGAGCGCAACGGCGTGTCAAAGACTTTGAGCTTTATAGACTATTCTTTTCTTGAGCACTGCCTGAGAGAGGACCTGAATGAAAACGCCGTGAGAGCTATGGCTGTTCTGCGTCCTGTCAGGCTGACAATAACAAACTATCCGGAAGACAAGATCGAGTATTTTGAGATCGAAAATAACCCCGAGCGCCCTGAGGCAGGAACCCGACAGGTTTCCTTTTCAAGAAATCTCTGGATAGAGGCTGATGACTTTGAGGAAGTACCCCCGAAAAAGTATAACCGGCTCTACCCCGGAAATGAGGTCAGGCTTAAAGGCGCATATATTGTAAAGTGCACAGGATGCAGAAAAGACGAATCTGGCGCGGTGGTGGAGGTATTTGCCGAATACGATCCCGAATCCAGAGGTGGAAGCGCAGCCGATGGGAGAAAAATCAGAGGGACCATCCACTGGGTGGATGCCACATCAGCCGTTGATGCCCAGGTCAGATTATATGACAGATTGTTTACAGACCCGGAACCTGACGGAGCCGATAGGGATTTCATGACTCTCATTAATCCCAATTCCCTTACGGTCCTGGAAAACTGCAAGCTTGAAAAGGGCCTGGAAAACGCTAAGGCCCCCTCCAACTACCAGTTCCTGCGATTGGGCTACTTCTGCGTGGACAATGTGGATTCAAAACCCGGCGCCCTGGTTTTCAACCGCAGCGTCGCCCTTAAAGACAGCTATAAGAAATAAATTCTTATAACAAACCCTTGGTAAAGGGGCAAACAGCCATCGAAGAATTTAAAGAGGTTACCGAAAAACCCATTGTGCGTTTTCGGCAACCTCTTTTTATTTGGCTCAACTACCGGGATGTATATCCGCTCATATAATGCCTGTGTCTTTTATTATATGTGGTCGCGGCCCGGTAATAGTGAATATGGCCGCCGCGGACCTTGATCGGGCGTCCGGATTGTAAAAAGTAGGAATGTATGTGTCCATCTCTGAAGGTCGTTCTCCCCGAGATTGTATGAGTATGTCTGGAGAAATTACGGTTCAGGCTCGTTTTTCCCAAATAGCCGTGAATATGACCGTTATTATATGATGTTTTGCCTGCGAAGCTGTGGCTGTGATATCCGTAGGGCATATTATCCTCCATTTCCGCTATATGCTTTTACAATCGCCCTGTCCCGCCCCAAAGGGCATATACAGGGCTGTCTGGACAGTTTTCGACGTTATTCCCATATCATTATATGAAGCCGGATGGAAATGAGGAATTAAAAAATTAGTTGCTGGTATGGGGAGGATGTGGAGGACTATGAACCAGGTGCAGATGTTACAAGCCGTCTGTCACCAATAGCGGCACACTGCTCAATGTCCTGCCCGGTCATAGTCAAGGATTGCGCCGTAATAGGCATATTTGGGATTGATTTCCGCGTCATACAGAAGAGGACTGCGCGGGCTCCTCCAGGACAGATTGTCCACAAAGCCCCAGTATGTAATAGAGGATATTCTTGTGTTGCCTGCTTCATTTTCTTCAATTATCCTGCTTATCAGTTCATAAAAATACCTGCCCTGAACCTTGAGGTTTTCCTCAGTGGCGCTGTCTATGGTCATCCAGGAGCCCAGGCTCACATCCAGCTCCGTAATTTGAACGTCCAGACCAATATCGCTGAAGGATTTGAGCGTTTCAATATAACTGTCGATGGAATCCTGCGTATACAGGTGGCCCTGGCAGCCGATGCCGTCAATCAGATAATTCCCGTTTTCATCGACCAGGGATTGAGCCAGCTTTACTATGTATTCGGCTTTAAACTGCTCATTATAGTCGTTATAAAAGAGTCCTATGCTATCCGGTGCGTATTTTTTGGCAAAACTAAATGCGTGCCATATATAGTCCTCACCAATTACCTGCTTCCACAGGCAATCCCGCAATGAACCGTCCTCCATAATCCCTTCGTTTACAACATCATATGCATAGAATAAATCCATATAACCGAGGGCATCAAGCAGATCAAACACCTGCTTTATATAGCTCTCCATACGGGCAAGCATCGTATCCCGGTCGACCGGAGATTTGCCAGTGTCAAAATCCTCATAAAAAATCCAGTTCGGTGTCTGGCTGTACCAGATGAGCACATGGCCACGCATTGACATACCGTTGCTCTTGGCCCAGTCCAGCAGTTCAATCGTTTTGGGTGAAAACTCCACCACAATGTCGCCTGAGGAAATACTCTCAGCCCTATTTAAAATATAGTCGGGCTTCATAAGATTCTCCAATGTAATACTGTTAAAGTTTGCTTTGATAATGTCCGTATACCTGCTGTTGGCAATCATCTCCCCGGACAGGCAGGTACCTGCCTTTATTCCGTGTTTACCATACTTTTTATATATGCTCATAATCTCCTCCTCCGGCGTTTCTGTAGCATTTAGGCCCGTTGTCTCCCATATGGTCTGCAATGGGGCTTCGGGCACCTGTGAGGCCACTTTTATCCCGCAGCCGGCAGCAGCCATCAACTGCACGGCTATGAATAATACCAGAAGCTTCAAAGAACGCATTTTCATTTTTATAAACCCACTCGTCATGTTGTTCAAAAGAATACAAAAAATGCGCCAGGTTATAAATGGATTATGAAATAAGGTGTCAGGATGAGTAAAGCATCAGTGAAACTTGGAGATGCAAAAGAAAGACGAAGAATTTTAGGCAGAATACGAAGATTAAAGCCTCGACATGAGTTGATTGCCCAAAGCATTGATGCCCGCAACCAACTGAATATTACTCAGGCCTTGGTAGGAAATCCATATAACGATTAAATGAGAAGTTTATATGTCTTTTTTAAAAAAACGGGGAAGCTACCGCGAAAGATATCTTCCTCATTTTCCAGAGATTTACCTTTGAGTTAAGAAAACAACATAATAACCCCGTAAATCTGCAGTCCTATTATTTATACTTGTTTTTCTCCGCTTCCTGGGCGGCCTCATACATCATCACATAGCTGCTGTGCCTTGAGCTCTTGATTTTACCCTCACTGACGGCATTTATCACCGAGCAGCCCCTCTCCTTTACATGGGCACAGTCCCTAAACCGGCAGGTGTCCAGATAGGGAGCGAACTCCCTGAAGCCAAACTTCAGCTCTTCGGGCTTTAATTCATCATCTCTGTCGAAGTTAAAGGAGGAAAATCCGGGAGTATCGGCCACCTTCGCGCCGTTATCCAGGCTGAAAAGCTCCACATGGCGGGTGGTATGCCTGCCGCGGCCCAGTTTTTTGCTGACCTCGCCGGTACTCAGCCGGAAATCCGGCTTAAGGGCATTTAGTATACTGGACTTTCCCACACCCGAATTCCCGGTAAAGGCGCATATCTTGCCGGCCGTTACCGCAGAAAGCTCATCCATTCCCAGCCCTGTCTTTGCACTTGTCCTGATTGTTTTTATGTCGGTTGCGCTGTAAATATCGAAAAGCTCATCTCCGGGATCCAGGTCAATTTTGTTTATGCATATGACAGGCTCACAGTTTCTAAGCTCCGCAACTGCCACAATTCGGTCTATCAGATACGGCGTGGTTACGGGAACGGTGCCCGAAGCAACAATGACCATCATATCCAGATTGGCTACCTGCGGCCGGATAAAACTGTTTTTTCTCGGAAGTATCTCCGCCAGTGTTCCGGTGTTGTCGCTGATATTATCTATATATACATAGTCTCCTACGAGAGGCGTTTTTTCCTCAAGCCTAAATTTCCCCCGGGCACGGCATTCAATAATCTTGCCGTCTTCAGTCTCCACGTAGAAAAATCCGCTGAGCGCCTTGACAATAATCCCCTTTTTCATTCTTCAATCAGTGGCGGCTCATATCCGCCGTCTATAGGCTCGGTATATACAACCGGCGGCTCATACCAGGAGTCCGTGGGGACGGCATCCGTCGGCCCGGTCGTGGGAGACGGTGTCGGAGTGGGAGCCAGAGCTCCCGTGGAAACGATAATATCAATTTGAGTATGCTCCTGCACCTCGGTATCCGGCGCTATGCTCTGATCTATAACAGTTCCCCTGGGCTCGGCATCATCAACATAAATAGGATTGGGTATCAGGTTTTTTCCCTCCAAAATTGATCTTGCCGCGTCCTCAGTGCGTCCTTTAAGATCGGGAACTGTCTGCATCTTTATATCGGGTCCTTTACTGACCGTGATAAATACCGTATCCCCTNCCTTTAGCTCTGCCCCGGCCTTTGGCTCCGTGGAAATAATATATCCTTCCGTCACCTCATCGGAGGTCACTCTCAGATACGGCTTGCTGACCTCCAGCCCCAGCTTCTGCAATTCTATAACTGCCTGTCT
>JGI24712J26585_10002672_pt1 | contig 14408 bp, 12 predicted proteins | sample BioPla3DNA2_FD_26585 | JGI IMG/M metagenome (IMG submission 26585) | reverse complement strand
CCAAGTATAAAAAACAAAACAAATGCCAGGGCAGGGACTCCGCCCTGGCATTTTGTTACATACGCATACTTTGGCCGCCCTGCATACCCTGCTGCTGCCCTTGTTGCTGCTGACTCCCGCCCTGTAATTGCGAATAAACCTGCTGTATCTGATTTTGCTGTGCCTGTGCCGCAGGCTGGTAATACCCCTTTTGAGTCGCGTATTGGGCAAGCCTTTGCTGGCGTTCCTCGTCAGCATCCCGCATTTGCTGAAATGTTTTTCTAAGCTCAGGGTTGCTGCTTTCGGATATAGCGCTGGCATAACCGGTTAAGCTGCTTTTTAATGAGTTTAAATAGTCGTTGACCATATCTTTTTCAGTCATCATAAAAATCATCTCCTTACTGTAAAAATGACATTAACTTCTGCTTATTAGCCTTTGCATCGCTTGCGTCTTTCTGAAGCATTTGTTTAAGAGTTTGATCCTGGCATTGCTGCGCATAGGTTTCAAGCTTTTTTACACATGTATCATGGGCTCCTATCATATGGCGCAGGTTCTGCAATTCCATTTCGTTGATTTGTGACATATTGTTTCTCCTTTCTTTACGTTGTCGCTATTTAGTCTTTATAAAATATCGAAGATTATTCAAAAACACAAAAAATCAGGAAAAGACGTGTTTCAAGTGATATTGGTGACAATCAAACGGCGATGCAAATTGATATGTTGGACGCATACGAACATATTATCAAACGTTCGTTTGTAGAACTATTAATAAGAACATTAACGATAAACCGCGGAAAAATTAACTTGTAAAAAATAGAACAGTATGCCAGAATGTAGTGGTAAGTTAGTAATCCGAAAACCCGGGTGTATGCGATCTAAAATAATCATAAAATTATGTGAGGTAAAAAATGTGGGGCGAGATTGAGAAGCCGTGGAAAATAGCATTTATGCAAGGATGGGAAGCATTTAAGAACGGGTCTATTCCAATAGGAGCCGTAATTACTGATGAGTTCGGCAATATAATATCTACGGGACGAAACCGCATATATGAACATAGTACTTTAAACCCTAAGATTGCCCATGCGGAAACTGAGTGTTTGTTAAAACTGGATTTATCAAAACACCCTAATGTTAAGCAGTACACTTTATATACATGTATGGAGCCATGTCCGATGTGTTTTGGGACAATTGTCATGAGTAATTTCCGCAAGCTGAGGATTGCTGCAAAAGACAGCTATTGCGGTGCTGCGCATTATTATGAAGTAGACCCATATATAAAAGCAAAAAACATGCAAGTCGTATTCGAGCTTGGTATTCTCCAGCTTGTTCAACTAACACTGCAATCCTATTTTGAAATAAAAGCATGCAGCGGCGATATTAATCACATAGTGGAACTGTTTTCTCAGGATAGTCCTAAAGCCGTGGAGATAGCAAAATCGTTTTACAAAGAAAAGTACCTCGATTATTGTGTGCAAAGTAATATGGAATTCAATGATGTTTTTAATTCCATTGTTCTAAAGGTGTAAGTGAAATATTTCACTCCATTGCCGACATAATGATTTGTTCACATTTTTTCCGCAAACTCTTCGCCAAATCTTTCACATTTCTGCAAGTCGGCCTGTGTAGGTACATAGCGNACNGAAAAAGGTTCAATTTCAACTTTAATTCCGGCATCCTTCAAGCCTTCGGACAATTGTTTCGGTGCTTCTCCGCTCCACCCGTAGCTTCCGAATGCTGCTCCGATTTTCTCTTTCAGCTTATGTCCCTTCAGTTCGTCTACAATACCCGACAATGAGCGAAGATACCCGTTATTCACAGTGCAGCTTCCCAAAAGAATTCCTTTAGAACAGAACATTGCGGTAATAATGTCGGAAACATCTGTGACCGAGCTGTTATAGATTCTGCAGGGGATTCCTTTCTCTTCAATACCCTTTGCAATTGCTTCAGCCATTTTTTTCGTTGCGTTATACATTGTATCATAAACGATTGTTACAAACCCCTCGTGATAATTGTCTGCCCAAAGTGCATATTTTTCAACAATACGCATTGGATCTTTCCTCCATATGACACCATGGCTCGGAGCAATTACATCTATGGGAAGACCGAGCTGTTTTACCTCGGCTATCTTCTTTTTTATCAGCGGTGTGAAAGGCGCTAATATATTTGCAAAATATTTAAGTGCTTCCTGGTACACTTCACACGCATCGGATTCATCTTCAAAAATACTTTGTGAGCAGTAATGTTCTCCGAAGGCGTCATTTGAAAGCAGAACATTGGAACCTGTAACATATGTCATCATACTGTCCGGCCAGTGGATCATCGTCATCTCAACAAATATCAGATCTGATTTGCCTATATTTATTCTGTCNCCNGTTTTAACCGGAACGAAATTCCATTCTTTATGAAAGTGGCCTTTAATCGTGTCTACACCTTTCCTCGAACAATAGATAGGAACGTCGGGAATAATTTCCATGATTGCCTCAAGCGATCCGCCATGGTCAGGTTCCATGTGGTTTATGACAATTCCGTCAATGTTCGAAATTCCTACCTGCTGTTCCAGAAGCTCAAGAAAATCTTCCTTGTAAGGTGTCCATACGGTATCCACAAGTATCGTTTTTTCATCTTTTATCAGATATGTGTTATATGTTGAACCCCTGTGTGTTGACAGTTCATGTCCGTGGAATCTTCTTAAATCCCAATCCTTAAGGCCTAGCCAGTAAACATTATCCTTTACCTGTATCATAAAAATCCACCTCTCTTTTTCTTAAATATTCCCGTTTATCCTGTTTTAAAACAAACCTTCTTTATTCAATTCCTGAAAGAACCATAAATAGAATATTATTATACCATGAATTTAAGAAAATCATATGATTTTCGCTTAGTGATGAAACCAAGGGCAGCCGGACACCGGCTGAATAAATTCATGATAAAATGTTCTCGGGTACCCGTCCGAAATCTATGATTTCGGTAACGGGTGAGGTTATTCTATCACAAGACTTATGTGCAATTTTTTCGCACAGCTTGAGAATAAATTTATGCCCTGTTATATTGCAAAGTGTTTTCTATTTTTGCCAAAGGACACAAAGTGCCGCGGAGAATCGGTTATGTACTTTCCGCCAATACAGCCAGTTTAGTCGCGGGTGGATTTCTAATTACGTTACTTCCGGTTTAACATATCACCTCTTACATTTAGCTTGGAACTTTTATAAAAAGTTTTCGTCTTAATCATTGGGAGGTGTTCAGTGTGAAAAAAATCACTTTACTTCTTGCACTGATGCTAATGTTAACGGCTTGCAGCAATTTAACTGCCACAAACTTAATGGCAGGCATTAAAAGAAACGACACTGCTTCAATTGTAATTGATGGCTTGCATGAAAACAGCGTTGACAAAGTAACGGAAATCGCCGGTTTTTCCCTTGATATTTTTAAAAAAATATACGGAAATGAAAATACACTCATTTCACCTCTTTCTATTGTATCCGCCCTGGCCATGACGGCAAATGGTGCGGAAAATGAGACACTGTCCCAGATGGAAGAGTTTTTCGGCTCGGACATAGCCGGCTTGAACAAATTTTTATATGCCTACAGACTTTATCTCCCAAATGCGGACAAATACAAGGTAAGCCTTGCCAATTCCATATGGTTTAGGGATATAGAAAATCTGACAGTGGAAAAGGAATTTTTACAAACAAATAAGGACTATTATAATGCCGAGGTTTACAAGGCTCCCTTTGATGACAGCACAAAAAATGATATCAACGCCTGGGTGAATAAAAAAACGAACGGGCAGATTAAAAAACTTTTGGAGGAAAAGCCTCCGGATAATTCTGTCATGTACCTTATAAACGCGCTTTCTTTTGATGCTGAGTGGCAGAGTGTTTACAAAGACACTTCCGTGCGTGAAGGCGTGTTTACTGCCCAGGATGGAACTGAAAAGACGGTTGATTTTATGCACAGTACCGAATACGGCTATATTAAGCTGCCGAATGCCATCGGATTTACAAAACCCTATGCCGATTATCGATATTTCTTTGTGGCGTTATTACCTGATGAAGGGCTTGAAGTTTCGGATTTTATAGACTCAATAGACGGCAAAGCATTAATTAATGCTGTTAAAAACCAAAGCAATGAAATGGTGTATGCTTCTATGCCCAAATTTACATTTGAGTACGGCAAAGAGCTTTCGGAAGCATTAAAGGAATTGGGCATAAAGGACGCATTTGATTCGGAACTCGCGGATTTCAGCTCTCTCGGACATTCAAAGGAAGGGAATATTTTTATCAGCCGTGTTATCCATAAGACAAAAATTGAAGTAGACGAAATGGGCACAAAGGCGGGTGCTGTTACGGCTGTGGAAATGTCTGCAGGTTCCGCCGCTCTGACAGAGCCGAAAACAGTTAACCTAAACCGCCCGTTTTTCTTTATGATAGTGGACAGCGAGTTTAATATGCCGGTTTTTATGGGCGTTTTAAACGATGTAACATAATTGAGTATAATCAATGATCTGCAGCTAAACCGGCGTTATTTCTTCCGACCGCCTTCCAGGACTTCAAGTTTGGCATCGTGGCTGCTTACTTTGTGATAAAGGTTGTCCAGCTTGGCCTCAATACGATCAAACCGCTTATCGTGTTCATCGAACCTTTTATCATGCTCATCAAACCTTTTATCATGCTCGTCGAACCTTTTATCATGTTCCTCAAGCTTTTCATACAACTGCTTATACCCATCAAACAGAGCATCTATTTTTTTACCATGTACATTTTCAATCCGGATAATATCGGTTTTGTCAGCCTTTTTATCGATTTTTTCTTCTAAAACATCAAATCTCTTATTGATCTCTGCATACATTTTTTCCATTAATTCAAAGGTTTTATCTTCCACAATACTCGCCTCCGTTAGCACAGGAATAATTATATCATAGTTATTTCTTCCGACCGCCTTCCAGGACTTCAAGTTTGGCGTCGTGGCTGCTCACTTTGTGAGAAAGTTTGTCCAGCTTGGCCTCAATACGATCTAATCTTTTATCGTGATCATCGAACCGTTTATCATGCTCATCGAACCTTTTATCATGTTCCTCAAGCTTTTCATACAACTGCTTATACCCATCAAACAGAGCATCTATTTTTTTACCATGCTCATATTCAAGCCTGGTTACCTGATTACCAACATGACGTACTTCTTTTTTAACTTGCCGGATATCTCCTTTAATTCCTTGGATATCTCCCTGCATAGAATCAAAGCGCTTGTTGATTTCTGAGTACATTTTTTCCATTAATTCAAAGGTTTTATCTTCCACAATACCCGCCTCCGTTTGTACAGGAATAATTATATCATAGCAGAATAAGGAAATGAAGAACAAAGCATATAAAAAAGCAAGGGCTGAATTTCTTTTAACCCTTGCTTTTTTCAATGGTCGGAGTGACTGGATTTGAACCAGCGACCTCTTGCACCCCAAGCAAGCACTCATACCAAACTGAGCTACACCCCGGACGCGACAAATAGTATTATAAAGCATTACTGAAAAAATCTCAAGGGCTTCAATGAAAAATATCATTTGAAAATGACTAAAAAGACGGCACAAGCGCAATATATACCATGTACGGTAAAAATTTAGTCTATTCATATTTGATACTAACGGAATGACTGCCTGCTGCCAACGGAATGACCAAAATTTTACTTCATTTTATTTGCTGAAACAGGCGAAGAAGTTGTTTAGCAATTCCACACACTATTTATGCAGCAGGTTGGCAGTACATGAAAGCGGAACGACAGCCAAGTATAAACGAGAAGCAGGTTTTAACAAATTACAGGTGAAAAAACGGTCTGTATTTTATTAAAAAGAGGAGGATTGGAATGTCAAAAAAGATGGAAACAATGGATGGAAATGCGGCAGCCGCATATGCTTCATACTTCTTTACCGAAGTCGCTGGAATATATCCTATTACACCGTCTTCGACAATGGCCGAACTTGTCGATGAATGGTCGGCTCATGGAAGGAAAAATATGTTCGGTCAGCCGGTCAAAGTAATCGAGATGCAATCAGAAGCCGGGGCATCCGGAGTTGTGCACGGTTCTCTTGCGGCAGGAGCTCTTACAACAACGTACACCGCTTCCCAGGGGCTTTTGCTTATGATACCGAACATGTACAAAATATCCGGGGAACTTTTGCCCGGCGTTTTTCATGTATCGGCAAGGGCAATCGCTTCACACGCCCTTTCGATATTCGGAGACCATCAGGATGTTATGGCCTGCCGCCAGACAGGTTTTGCGCTCCTATCAGCTTCAAATGTCCAGGAAGTTATGGATCTGGGTACGATCGCCCATTTATGCGCTATAAAATCCCGAATTCCGTTTCTTCATTTTTTTGACGGATTCAGGACCTCCCACGAACAGCAAAAGATAGAATTGCCTGATTATGAGCAGATACGGACACTTGTCGATTATAACGCAATTAATGAGTTCAGGGAGCGTTCGCTAAATCCCGAACGCCCGACGATTAGGGGCACAGCACAAAACCCTGATATTTATTTCCAGAACAGAGAGGTGTCAAACAAGTTTTATGACGCGGTACCGGGTATAGTCGACAATTATATGAATGAAATAAACAAACTCACAGGCCGTAATTACAGGCCGTTTAACTATTATGGCGCTGAAGATGCGGAATATGTCGTTGTTTCGATGGGCTCGGTCTGCGATTGCGTTGATGAGGTTGTAGACTACCTTACGGAAAAAGGCTGGAAGGCGGGAGCAATTCGCGTTCACCTGTACAGGCCGTTTTCGAATGAGTACTTTGTTAACTCTTTGCCTGAAACAGTAAAAAGAATAGCGGTGCTCGACAGGACAAAAGAACCCGGGGCGGCTGGTGAACCGCTGTACCTGGATGTAATTAACGCGTTAAATGAAAGAGGGCTTAACGTGGAAGCGGTGGGGGGAAGGTTCGGCCTTGGCTCGAAGGATACGACTCCTTCCCAGATTCTTGCTGTATTTAATAACCTCAAAAAGGATAAGCCTAAAAACAGGTTTACAATAGGGATTGTCGATGACGTAACAGGATTGTCACTTGATGAGGAGGAAATCATTAATACGACACCTGAAGGAACAATAAGCTGTAAGTTTTGGGGCCTTGGTTCGGACGGCACCGTAGGGGCAAATAAAACAGCGGTTAAAATAATCGGTGACCATACTGATTTATATGTACAGGCATATTTTTCATACGACAGCAAGAAATCCGGCGGTTCCACCATTTCGCACCTTAGATTCGGTCCAAAGCCAATCCGTTCTCCGTATCTTGTTTTTAATGCCGATTATATAGCATGCCATAACCAATCATTCGTGAACCATTTTGATCTTCTAAAAGGGCTTAAAAAGAACGGGATTTTTGTCCTTAACTGCCAATGGAGCGAGGATGAGCTCGAACATAAGCTTCCTGCATCAATGCGGCGGTTTATAGCCCGTAACGAAATTAATTTCCATATCATTAACGCAACAGATATTGCGGTAAAGGTGGGACTGGGAAATAGAATTAACATGGTAATGCAAACGGTGTTTTTTAAGCTTGCAGGGATAATACCGGTAGATGATGCAATCAGATATCTAAAAGAGTCGGTTGAAGAAGTTTATGGGAGAAAGGGTCAGAAGATTGTTGATATGAATAAGACAGTGATAGACAATACGCTGGATGCTCTCGTAAAGGTAACTGTTCCTGAATCGTGGAAGGATGCAAAGGACGAAGAACTTCCGGAAAAAGACGAGCCCGATTTTGTAAAGAGGATACAAAGACCTATGGCACGTCATGAAGGCGATGAGCTTCCGGTCAGCGCATTTATTGGTATGGAAGACGGCCGTTTTCCCGTAGGTACTACCAAATATGAAAAACGGGGTATCGCTGTTTTTGTGCCCGAATGGCAAATAGATAAATGCATCCAGTGCAACCAGTGTGCGTATGTTTGCCCTCATGCGGTTATACGCCCGATTTTGATAAATGAACAGGAACAGATGAAAGCACCTGACACGTTTAAAGCCGCGAACGCGAGGGGAAAAGGGCTTGAACAGTATAAATACCGTATTCAGATAAGCCCTCTTGACTGTACCGGGTGCGGAAACTGTGCCGATATATGTCCTGCTCCCGGAAAAGCTCTTATTATGAACGATGCTGAAGAGGAAATAGAAAAGGAAGCGGAAAACTGGGAATTCAGCCTGTCCGTATCGGAAAAAGAAACGGGACTAAACCCGTATACTCTAAAAGGGAGCCAGTTTAAAAGGCCTTTGTTTGAATTCCACGGAGCGTGCCCAGGGTGCGGGGAAACACCTTATATTAAACTTGTGACACAGCTTTTTGGAGACAGGATGGTAATAGCGAATGCCACGGGCTGTTCATCGATATATGGGGCAAGCGCACCGTCGATTCCTTACACAACGGATTCAAAAGGCAGGGGGCCGGCGTGGGGGAACTCCCTTTTTGAAGATAATGCCGAATACGGGTATGGGATTTATCTTGGAGCGAAGCAGATACGTGAAAAAATTGCCGCTTTGATCCGTGAGGCTGTGAATGCTGATATTGACAGCGAAGCAAAGACGGTCTTCCAGCAGTGGCTTGACAGCTTCGATGACGGAGAAAAATCAAGAAAAACCTCGGAAGACGTTATCATGGTTTTGCAAAAAAAACCTGATAACCCAGTTTATAAGCAGATACTTTCATTGAAGGACTATCTTGTTAAACAGTCGGTATGGATTATCGGAGGAGACGGCTGGGCGTATGATATAGGTTACGGCGGAGTCGATCATGTACTTGCGATGGGTGACGATATAAACATGCTCGTTCTTGATACGGAAGTATATTCAAACACTGGCGGTCAGTCGTCAAAATCTACGCCGACCGCGGCAGTTGCGAAGTTTGCCGCGGCAGGGAAAAAAACANGAAAAAAAGATCTTGGAATGATGGCAATGAGTTATGGCTATGTGTATGTAGCTCAAATTGCAATGGGAGCGAACATGAACCAGACAATAAAGGCTATTTCCGAAGCCGAAAATTATAAAGGCCCTTCACTTATAATAGCCTATTCTCCATGTATTAACCACGGCATAAGGACGGGAATGGGAACAAGCATAATGGAAGAGAAAAAGGCCGTTGAATCGGGCTATTGGCATCTTTACCGCTATAATCCGGCGCTTAAGGAACAGGGTAAAAATCCGTTTACACTTGATTCAAAGGAACCGTCTAAAGAATTCAGAGGCTTTTTAAAAGGAGAAGTAAGATACACCCAGCTTGCGAATGTTTTCCCGGACATAGCCGAAAAAATGTATGATGCCGCGGAAAAACATGCAAAGGAAAGGTATGAAAAATACAGGAAAATGGCTGAAATCAATAAGTAAAAATTAAACAAAGCAATTGAACACCTCCGCTGAAAAGGAACTTTTCAGGGTTAACGGCGTCTAAACCAATAAAAGCTGATGTTTATGGAGTTGTACAACAAAAGCAAGCTTTTTGCTTTTTCAGTTTTTGTACAACAGTACTTTAAGAAAGTTGTACGTAAAGAAAATGAATTTTTAGCGGAGGTAGGTTTAGTATGAAAATAAAAAGTATGTTAGCGTTAGTTCTGATATTATCGTTTACTCTGGCAAGCTGTGCCGGTATATCCGGAAGTAGTAATACAGGAGAAAACCCGATTGGTGCCGGCTCCGAAGTTATTGAAGAAAGCGGAAATATTCCGGGCGGCGGCAGTGAAGATGATAAGATTCCGGATGTGAACGAAAAGACGCCGAATGAGGGTGAAAAGCTGCCGAATGATGCTGGAGAAATTACTGTTGACGGCGAGAAGAACACGGATCTGATTTTAGCAAACCGGAAATTCTCATGGGAAATATTTAAGAAAATTAATGACGAGGATTCGAATAAAGACATATTCATATCACCGCTTTCGATATCTACAATGCTGACAATGGCGCTTAACGGCGCGAATGGTACGACAAAGGCAGCGATGGAAAACGCGTTGTTTTTACAGGGTATGGACCTTGACTACATTAACCGCGGCTATGCATGGCTTATTAACAGGCTTAACGGCATTGACGAAAAAATTAAGCTTGATATTGCAAATTCAATATGGATTAGGGACGGATTTAATGTTTTGCCCGACTTTATTGAAAGAAACCGCAGTTACTTAGACTCCGAGGTAAGGACTTTGGATTTCAGCAAAGCCAACGCAGCGGGCACAATAAATAACTGGATATCTCAGAAGACGAATAACCTTATACCCGGTATGATTGATCCGCCGATAGCCGAAGATGTGATGATGTATCTTATTAACGCGATATATTTTAAGGGTGAGTGGACTGAACAGTTTGAAGAGAAAAATACATCGGAGCAGGATTTTTATTCAATTGACGGAAAAACCGACAAGGTTTTAATGATGCGGCGAACCGGTAAAATTGATTATGTAAGCACGGACGATTACAAGGCCGTAAGCCTTCCTTACGGGAATAAAAAAACAAGNATGATTTTAATACTTCCTAATAAGGACATTAATGAATTCATCAACGGCATGGATGACGAAAAATTCGGCGAACTGCTTGAAAGGTTAAGACCCGTTAGCGATTTAAACCTGCAGATCCCTAAATTTAAGATGGAATACGGAATAAAGGAATTAAACAATGTCCTGCAGGCTGTCGGAATGGGGGAGGCTTTATCGTTTAATGCCGATTTTACAGGTATTGCAAATAATTTATACATAAACAAAGTGCTGCACAAGGCCGTTATTGACGTGAACGAGGAGGGAACCGAAGCGGCAGCGGTAACAGTTGGTGAGATGAAAATTACGGCTGTTATCGAACCTGTTTCGTTTATAGCCGATCGCCCGTTCCTGTTTGTAATTGCGGATATTGAGGAAGGAAATATTCTTTTTATAGGAAAGAAAATATACGGCGAAAGGTAGGCGAGGGGCGAAAGCCCTCGCCTTTTCTACTTCTGATTTTGATCGACATATTCCTTTGCGTTTATTACGCCTGTTTCGGTCGGAATTACGACATTTGAAACACGCTTCGTTTTCCGCATATCGATCCATGAGGCGGTGTTATGTCTTTCAATAGGTTTTTGAAGGTTACCGGGTTTAGTTTTGTTGTTATCCATAAAGCTGCTCCTTTTATGTTTTATTATGGCCTATTATATATATAAAATGCATATATTCGGGTTTGAAGGTATAATAAAACTTTAATATTAGTTTTTTTCAGGAAATAAATGAATATTCCAAACATGGCTTTATTTCTTAGTGTTATACAATTTTTCTTGGATTAATTATGTTTATTCTATATAATAATAAAGGCGAAGCCAGGCAATAGTTATTTGTATTGAAAATATTTATTAAACACGCAGTTTTTGTTTCAGGCATCGGAAAGAACAGATGGGAGACCTGATATGACAAAATTAACCTTAGAAAAGAATACTGTATTGATAAGCTCTTTATTAATACTGGTTTTGCTGCAGGGGTGTAAAATATCACGTGAGGAAAAAATTCCGGATCTTGTAAATCCTGATACGGTTTCTCCTGCAATTACTGCGGAGCCCTCCCCGACACCGGTTCCAACTCCGGTTCCTACCCCGGTTACTACTCCGGTTCCGACTCCATATTCTGAGCCGGCTGTTCCTTCTTCAGGAAAAACGGGAAACGGCGTGAAAGTGAAAGGAATTTACCTTACCGGCTGGACGGCAAGCAGTGCGGAAAAAATGGAGCATTTCATAAAGCTTGCGAATGAAACCGAAATTAACACGTTTGTAATCGATGTAAAGAATGACGATGGTATTGTCAGTTACGAATCAGATGTAAAAGCCGTCAGGGATGCGGGCACATTTTTAAGGAAGTATGATCCCGAAAAATTGATAAAAACGCTGCATGACAACGGAATATATGTTATAGGAAGGGTAGTCTGCTTCCGCGATCCTGCCTGCTCAAAAAAATATCCTGATCGTGCCGTGAAGCACGTAAAAGGCGGGCTGTGGAAAGAAGACAGGAAGAATGCCGAAATTACATGGCTTGACCCCTGTGATAAGAGGAACTGGTCTTATATAATAGATATTGCAAAAGAAGCGGCAGAAAAGGGATTTGATGAAATACAGTTCGATTATGTGCGTTTTCCGGACGGGAAAACAAGCGAGATGGTTTTCAGCGCGAAAGACTTTGTCAAGTATGAAGTAATAAATGAATTCCTTTCGGCCGCAAGGAAGGAAATGCCCAATGTTATCCTTTCGGCGGATATCTTCGGGATTGTGTGCGTCAGCCCGGAAGATACCGAGGGCATCGGGCAGTACCTCGAGCTCATAGGAAGGGAACTGGATTATATATCTCCGATGGCGTATCCTTCGTTGTACGCGAGAGGCCAGATTGTAAATAAGATTGAATTTCCGAACCCTGATCTTGAACCGTACAATGTAGTGTACAATACTCTTTTAATGGCGAAGGAAAGGCTGTCCAAAGTCGAAGGTTACAAAGCGGACGTTCGTCCTTTCATACAAGCTTATACGGCAAGCTGGCTCAAACCCGGAACCTTCCAGACCTACGGCGCGAAGCAGTACAGGGAGCAAATACAGGCCGTGTACGACGCCGGGTATGAGCAGTGGATTTTCTGGGATGCGAATAACAAATATGACACTTCGGCGTTTTTAAAGGAATAAGGTAATATATACCGTCAACCGGGGTATGACGAAAATATATTCGGAGGTCAAAAATGAGAGGTTCTAAAACATTATTGATTATATTGATCATATCTTTTATTACCGGTTGTTCAGGCAAAGATCAAAACTCCGGCTTGCAAGGGCACGAGCTTATTTCGCAGGAACCTTCTGCAAGCCCCCAGTCTGCTTTAACTCCAGCCTTGTCTCCTGCGGCAGCCCCTGAGGACAAAATTCCTGTATCAGCGGAACCAACGGGTTTTGACATATCTCCAACCGAGGCAGCACCGCCTTCTGAACATGAGCCAACACAGCCGGCTGCAGCACCGGAACCTGCAATACCGTCAGAGGATCACGGAAACAGTTCCAACGACGTTTACAATGCATTGTATATGGCCGAAAGCGGAGATTACCAGTTTATTGCGGACAGTATTACTAAGCATTTTCTGGTAAAAAGCAAAAAGGATTCTTCAATCCGGAAAACGGAATTCCGATATGCTAAAAAATATGAGGATGTAGGCTTTTACAAAGGTCCGATATTGGGCTGCAAAAACAACCAAATTCTTTTTATATCCGAAAACAAACTGGTTGTAACAGACGGAAAAAACGAAAAGGTTGTTGATACTATCGGAGATCAGAATGCTGAAACCGAGCCCCATATACATTCTATTTTTGAGAGTGATAATCGCGTTTTGATATCTTTCCCTGATCAAGACTTAATGCTCATTTATGATTACAGAACATCGGCCGTTGAAAGGTGTAATACTTTCAGCGTAGAAATCGCGGCATTTACAGACGAGTATCTTTGTTTTTGCAGAATGTTTCGAATTCCGGCCAGCGGCGGCTATTACTATTTTTATACATTCAAAGACGGCAAAATAAATCTGCTTGGGATTATTTCGGGTTATTATGATTTAAAATATTCATTGGATGACAATATACTGAAAATAACAAGATATGGAGACACGGAATATGAGGAGGAGCATCAGGTAAACCTGGAAACAAATGAAATTACGTTTGCAGATGAACTAAGCCGTGAACAGACCCTTTATCTTCCTACTTACGGTACGTGTATAGTTCATGATCTGTCTGAAATAAAGTATATAAACTATAACCACCCGGAACAGCCGACAGAAACATTCCGGCTGCCCGATTACCTGATCGGAGAATGCTGCTACTGGTACGGCAGCATTTATACTTCACTGTACAGGAGAAATGAAAACGGAGAAAAAATACAGGGCGATTCCGTTTATGAATTCAATATGATAAAAAATATGAGTTTTTACCGTGAAGGGGATTCGATATTCCCAGCGAGATCAACGTTTAAGGAATTACTGTATAAAGGCGTTACCTCGCTTGGAGACGGGGAAATTTACTTACTTGAACAAAGCCGGGAAGTATACGACGGATCGGAAACACATAAGGTCACATATACGATAGTGTATGCGTGGATTCCCATAATCGGAAGCTCCGACGCATACCAGCTTTTCTGTGAGCTTCCGCCTGAAGAAGACTATAGGGATTACTTATATATGTTTAACTCTTTATTAAATATCTCGCTAAAGTAACTCATTTTATCCTCTAATGGTGAGGTTTACATATTTTACAAAATGAATAAGGCAATTTTTATATTGACAAAAATATGAAGTGTATGTTATTCTTAGTGAAACCGATGATGTGGAGATAACGTCAAAAAATGCGCCGTACAGAGAGCGGGCCGTATGCTGAGAGGCCTGTGGAAAAGCAGTTTGGCAAATGGACCACAGAGGG